>OGWZ01000208.1_pt1 | contig 70323 bp, 54 predicted proteins | sample 1576141 | NCBI WGS metagenome assembly OGWZ01 (sample SAMEA3541512, study PRJEB24748) | human gut metagenome | biome: human gut; feature: human-associated habitat; material: faeces | place: China | collected 2012
TGTTTCGTATAATTATGAGTTAGTATGCATCAGACACACTTTTGTAAAAAGGGAGAAATAAAAAGAGCTGCCATCCGTTGATATGCTTTGATAGGATCCCCCATGTTTTCGTACGGTCAGCGCAGTAAATGCGCAGACCCAAACAGTTACCCCAAATCTACAAAAAGGGAATCTGATCAGCGGATGGCAGCTTCTGAGATTTTATGACACGATATTAAACATTGAAGCGGAAGAGTACGACATCGCCGTCCTTCACCACGTAGTCCTTGCCCTCCATGCGTACCAACCCTTTCTCTCTGGCTGCATTGTAGGAACCGCAGTCTAAGAGATCCTGATAGTTGACTACCTCAGCTTTGATGAAGCCGCGCTCAAAATCGGAGTGGATTTTTCCAGCTGCCTGCGGTGCTTTGGTGCCGACTTTGATGGTCCATGCACGGGTTTCAGTTTCACCGGCAGTCAGGTAGCTGATAAGGCCAAGAATGCGGTAGCTGGCTGCAATCAGTTTTTCAAGACCGGATTCAGTCAGACCGAGATCTTCGAGGAACATTTTCTTCTCATCTTCATCTAACTCAGCGATCTCCTGCTCAATCTGGGCGCAGATAACAAATACCTCGCTGTCGTTCTCAGCTGCAAATTCGCGAACCTGTTTTACATATTCATTGGAAGCACCGTCATCTGCCAGATCATCCTCGGATACGTTGGCAGCGAAGATAACCGGTTTCCAGGTTAAGAGATCCAGCGTATTGATGAACGCGAGTTCATCCTCATCCTCCGGCTCAAAGCTTTTTGCCAGTTTGCCATCTTCCAGGTGAGCATACAGTTTCTTTAAAGTTTCCAGTTCTTTGGCCAGAGCCTTATTTCCCATGGCACTCTTGGTCGTCTTGGCGATACGGCGTTCCAGAACCTCCATATCGGAGAAGATAAGCTCCAGGTTGATGGTTTCGATATCGCGGAGCGGATTGACGCTGCCGTCTACATGGATAACATTTGGATCCTCAAAGCAACGGACAACGTGTACGATCGCGTCTACCTCACGGATATTGGCAAGGAACTGGTTTCCAAGACCTTCGCCCTTGGAAGCGCCCTTTACCAGACCAGCGATATCAACGAACTCGATTACAGCCGGAGTGATTTTGGCAGAATTATAAAGAGCTGCTAACTGACCCAGACGCGGATCTGGAACCGGTACGACACCGACGTTCGGATCGATGGTACAGAACGGGTAATTGGCAGACTCAGCGCCAGCCTTGGTCAGAGAATTAAACAGTGTACTTTTGCCTACGTTTGGCAGACCTACGATACCTAATTTCATTTTATGATTTACCTATCCGAAAATCCTTTGCTTATCAGGATTTCCGCCTTTCTTTCGGTTTCTTATTGCGCCTTTTTACGCCCTTTTTGTAATGTTTCTTAATTTTAATGAAAGAAATCAATGCAACTATGTATTATAGCAGAAAGACAGCGCTTTTTCAATCTCAAAGGAGACATTTTGTGGCTATAGGAATGCAGAAATGGTTACTGGACACGTATGCGTGAACAGTAACCAGAAATGTGTAATGGTTGTCTATTTTCCTGTTTAAGAAGTAAGAAAGGATTTTTTAAGGGAGCTGCGGAGTGGTAGGATAGGGCTGAAATACATGATTTTGCAGTAGAAAGAAACTATAAAAATATAGGAATAATTAGAACAAATAAAAAAAAATAAAAAAAACAAAAAAATGCTTGCATTCGCGGAGCGCCTGTGCTATACTAAGCTTCGTCAGTGAGTGACTCACTCGACAGGCAAAAATAAAAAGCAGTAAGCGGGAGTGCTGGAATTGGCAGACAGGCAAGACTAAGGATCTTGTGGGTGTATGCTCGTGTGGGTTCAAGTCCCATCTCCCGCAGTAAGCAGAAGTGGCGGAATTGGCAGACGCGCACGGTTCAGGTCCGTGTGATGGCAACATCATGAGGGTTCAAGTCCCTTCTTCTGCATGACTGATAGCCCGGTACAGAGATGTGCCGGGTTTTTGCTATACTCTGATTCAATAAATTCAGATATAAATTTGCGGAAAACAGGCTTGCAATTCAAATGAAATTGTGCTATACTACTCTTTGTCGGTGAGAAAATCATCGGACAGAGAAAATTGAAAAACAGTAAGCGGGAGTGCTGGAATTGGCAGACAGGCAAGACTAAGGATCTTGTGGGTGTATGCTCGTGTGGGTTCAAGTCCCATCTCCCGCAGTAAGCAGAAGTGGCGGAATTGGCAGACGCGCACGGTTCAGGTCCGTGTGATGGCAACATCATGAGGGTTCAAGTCCCTTCTTCTGCATGATCGATAGCCCGGTACAGAGATGTACCGGGTTTTGTTTTGTTAAAAAAATAGATAGAATATGATGCTGGGATTTGCCATATAAGCATAAACTGTAAAATGAGTGAATTAATGAATGGCAAGAGCCAGAAAAAAGAAAACCTTTTAAACTTATCTTTGGATGCGACAGAAGCGGAACGGGAAAAGTCCCCGGCACTTCAGATGGGATACGACCAGAATACGAAACGCTGGGAATTAATCATTCAATATAATGGAACTGTGGAAAAGTTGCAGGAACAGCTGCCGCAGGCGGAAATTTATCCACTTTCCGGCGGCTACGCGATTGTGCGGCTCCCTGAATCGCAGGTGGATGATCTGGCAGGATTATCACAGGTTGAGTATATAGAAAAGCCGAAGCGTCTTTATTTTGAGGTGAACCGGGCGATTCGGGATACCTGTATTGCGCCGGTGCAGAGCGGAAATCAAGTCTCTCAAAACGTGTATGGCAGAGATGCTGATTTAAGTGGTCGAGGCACATTGACTGCCATCATCGACTCCGGAATCGATTATTTCCATCCGGACTTTCGAAACGCAGATGGAACGACGCGCATCGCCGCACTTTGGGATCAGGAGCAGAACCGGATTTATACGCGGGAGGAGCTCAACCGGGCATTGGAGGCGGGCAGCCGGGAACGCGCTTACGAGATCGTCCAGTCGCGGGATGTGAGTGGGCACGGGACGGCAGTTGCGGCGATTGCAGCCGGAAATGGCTGGGAGGGCGGCGGACACTACCGGGGAGTAGCCTGGGAGAGTGAACTTCTGGTCGTGAAGCTTGGAACGCCGCTTGCGGATTCATTTCCCAGGACAACAGAGCTGATGCGGGCGTTGGACTATGTGGTGGGAATCGCACAGGAATGGCGGATGCCGGTGGCGGTGAATCTGAGCTTTGGAAATACCTACGGTTCTCATGACGGAACCAGCCTGCTGGAGACGTATCTAAATTCGATGGCAGAGCGGGGGCGGACTTCCATCATCGTGGGAACCGGAAATGAAGGATACAGCATGGGACACCGGGCGGGATTTCTGCAGATGGGACGTCCGGTGGAGATAGAGCTTGCAGTGGGGGAATATCAGACGGGCTTCGGTGTGCAGCTATGGAAATTGTATCAGGACCGGTTTTCAGTAGAAATTTTCAGCCCGGGCGGCAGCAGCACCGGGCTGATCCGGGAATCGTTGGGAGCACAGCGGCTTTCCTATGAGACGGAAGAGATTCTTCTATATTATGGGATGCCGAGTCCATACAGTCAAGCGCAGGAGATTTATCTGGATTTGATTCCAAAAGAAGCCTACATTCAGGACGGGCTCTGGAAAATCCGTCTGATTCCAGAAGAAATACGGGATGGTCAGTATGATCTGTGGCTGCCAGCGGGCATGGCACTGAACAGGGAAACACGTTTTTTGACGGCATCGCCGGACACGACGCTGACAATCCCATCGACCGCCAGCCGGGCGATCTCGGTGGGGGCGTACGATGACGCCACGCAGGCGTATGCAGATTTTTCCGGTCGTGGATTTGCAAGATTGGGGCATCCGATCAAACCAGAGCTGGCGGCACCTGGTGTAAATATCATCACCGCCCGCGCAGGCGGCGGATATGAGGCGGTGACAGGAACTTCCTTTGCCGCTCCATTTGTGACCGGATCGGCGGCGCTGATGATGCAATGGGGGATTGTAAATGGGAACGATCCCTACCTGTATGGGGAGAAGCTGAAAGCATATCTCATCCGCGGGGCGCGGAGTCTGCCGGGGGAGACGGTATATCCGAATGAGCGGGTAGGGTATGGGGCATTGTGTCTGGAGCGAAGTTTCCCGTTGTAAAAACAATAGGAAGTGCAAGGTGCACAAAAAACAATAAATGAAATTGTAAATTATATTTAAAGTGTTAATTGAATTTTCCACTCAAAATAGTATAATTTACATGATATAAAATGCAATGAGCATGGAAAGACATAAAAGAACGGAAATACAGAGAGTCACTGGATGGATCGGGAAAGCTGTTGGGATAGAAAATTCGCCTTTGTTATCCGACTGGATAGCAGAGGCGTTTTTTTATAAATAAACAAAGGAAAGAGGTTTAACTATGAGTGGAGTAATGATGATGATAATCGCCATCGTTGTTCTGGGAGGAGCATACCTCCTGTACGGGCGTTATCTCCAGAATAAGTGGGGCATCGATCCAAACGCCAAAACTCCGGCATATGAGATGGAGGACGGTGTCGATTATGTACCGGCTGATACAAACGTCGTGTTTGGACATCAGTTCGCATCGATCGCCGGTGCGGGTCCGATCAACGGTCCGATCCAGGCAGCAATTTTTGGCTGGCTTCCGGTCCTGCTTTGGATTTTAATCGGCGGCGTATTTTTCGGCGCCGTTCAGGATTTTGCATCCATGTATGCGTCTGTCAAAAATAAGGGACGTACAATCGGATACATCATCGAAGAGTACATTGGAAAATTAGGAAAGAAATTATTTCTTTTATTCTGCTGGCTGTTCTGTATTCTGGTTGTTGCAGCGTTTGCAGATGTTGTAGCGGGAACATTTAAGGGATTTACGGTCGATGAGGCAGGTGCTGTCACAAAGATAGCGGCAAATGGAGCTGTTGCAACTACTTCTATGTTATTTATCATCGAGGCAGTTGCACTTGGATATTTCCTCAAATATACCAAATTCAACAAATGGATCAACACAGCCGTCGCTATTTTATTACTGGTGGCAGCGATCGCACTGGGATTGAATTTCCCGGTCTATGTCGATCTTGGAACCTGGCATATTATTATCTTTGTGTACATTCTGATTGCCAGTGTCGCTCCGGTATGGGCGCTGCTTCAGCCGCGTGATTATCTGAACAGCTATCTGCTGATCTTTATGATCGTCGGTGCAGTTATTGGTGTATTTGTGGCCAATCCGGCATGTAATTTGAAACCGTTTACAAGCTTTAATGTAAATGGACAGTATATGTTCCCGATTTTATTTGTAACGATTGCCTGTGGCGCAGTTTCCGGTTTCCATTCTCTGGTATCTTCTGGTACTGCATCTAAACAGATCAAAAATGAAAAGAACATGCTTCCAGTTTCGTTTGGCGCAATGCTGATGGAGAGTATGCTTGCTATCATCGCACTGATTGCAGTTGCTTCCTTTGCAGATGGCGAGGCAGCAGCACAGGGACTTACCACCCAGCCACAGATTTTTGCAGGCGCGATCGCAAACTTTCTTTCCGTAGTTGGTCTGCCGCATTCGCTTGTATTTACATTAATCAACCTGGCAGTATCTGCATTTGCACTGACTTCCCTGGATTCGGTTGCCCGGGTAGGGCGTCTGTCGTTCCAGGAATTTTTCATGGATTCGGACACAGACGAGGAAAATATGAGCCCGTTTGTAAAAGTAGTAACCAATAAATATTTTGCAACCATCATCACACTGGTACTCGCGTACCTGCTTACCAAGGTCGGCTATGCAGAGATCTGGCCGTTATTCGGTTCTGCAAACCAGCTGTTATCGGTACTTGCTCTTGTAGCTTGTGCAGTATTCTTAAAGAAAACCAAGCGTCAGGGCTGGATGCTCTGGGTGCCGATGCTGTTCATGATGGCAGTTACCTTTACTGCACTGAGCATGACCATCATAAAGCTCACAAACGCATTTATGACGACCGGTCTGGATCTGGGAAATACACTGCAGCTTGTATTTGCAGTGCTGCTGTTAATCCTGGGTGTATTAGTAGCAATTCAGGGTATCAAGAAACTGCTTGAAAAAGCGGATAAGTAAAAATAATAAGTGAAAATAAAATGTAGATGAGGTCCATCGGGGACAGCCGTTACGTTTTGTATGTGTGATAGTAAAGAGAGGATGTCTGTATTCAAAAGAACAGATGTCTTCTCTTTTTCATTCTAAGCCCCTTTGTTCAATAGATGGAAATAAGTAGTCATAATTCCCCTTCTTTCCACATAAAATAAAAAAAGAAAATAGAAAAAGATCAAAAATCCATGGAAAACCTCTGTCCCAAATTACAAAAATATGATATTATTATAAGATAATGGGCGAACTTTCGAATTTATTCCGTAAATTATTCTGAATAAAGGTGGGATCTGGATGAATATCAGAGAAACGATCGAAAAATGGGAACAGGAAACCCTGAGTCTGTATGCGTCGCTGAGTGCGAATACACGGGGACGGGAGCGGAAAGAACCGCTCTGCGACATCCGGCCAGAGTATCAGCGCGATCGCGACCGTATTCTGCACAGCAAATCGTTCCGGCGTCTGAAACAGAAAACGCAGGTTTTTCTGGCGCCGGAGGGCGACCATTACCGGACGCGCCTGACGCACACGCTGGAAGTATCGCAGATAGCGCGCACGATCGCGAAAGCGCTGCGGCTGAATGAGTCTCTGGCGGAGGCGATCGCGCTGGGGCACGATCTGGGACATACGCCGTTTGGTCATTCGGGGGAGGCGGTGCTCAACCGGCTCTGCAGCGAGGGGTTCGCGCATTATCAGCAGAGTGTCCGCATTGTGGAGGTGCTGGAGCAGAAGGGGCAGGGGCTGAACCTGACCTGGGAGGTTCGCAACGGGATCCTGAACCACCGGACGAGCGGTCATCCGGCGACGCTGGAAGGGAATGTTGTGCGGCTTTCAGATAAAATTGCCTACATAAACCATGATATAGATGATGCGATCCGGGGAAAGATCATGAAGGAAGAGGATTTGCCGCGGGAGTACACGGACATTCTGGGAAACAGTGTGCATGAGCGGCTGAATATCATGATCCACGACATCATCGAGCACAGCCAGGACAAGCCGGAGGTGGCGATGTCACCGGAACGCGAGGAGGCGATGCACGGGCTGCGCCGCTGGATGTTTGACCATGTCTACCATGACGGGATTGCGAAAGCGGAGGAAGGGCGCGCACAGCAGATGATCGAGATGCTGTATGGATATTATATGGCGCATCCGGAGGAACTTCCGGAAGAATCCCACCGGATTATGGAGATAAGAAATGAGACGAAAGAGCGCGCGGTATGCGATTATATCGCGGGTATGACAGATATTTACGCGATTGACCGGTTTAAGGAATTGTTTATTCCGAAAGCCTGGAGCGTATAAGGAGGAAGAAATGTATTATCCGGAAGAGGTAATCGAGGAAGTCAGAATGCGTAGCGACATTGTGGATGTGATTTCCGGATACGTGAAGCTGCAGAAGAAGGGAAGCAACCTGTTTGGACTCTGCCCGTTTCATCATGAGAAATCGCCATCCTTTTCGGTGTCGCCGTCCAAGCAGATGTACCACTGCTTTGGCTGCGGTGTCAGCGGCAATGTGATTACGTTTGTGATGGAATATGAAAATTATTCATTCCGCGAGGCGGTTGAGATGCTGGCGGACCGTTCAGGCGTGAAACTGCCGAAGATGGAATATTCTAAAGAGGCAAAGGCGAAGGCGGACCGCAAGGCGGCGCTTCTGGAGATCAATAAGCTGGCAGCCAATTATTTTTATTATCAGCTCAAGCAGCCGCAGGGAAAGATAGGATATGATTATCTGGTAAAGCGGAAGCTGACGGATGAGACGATCCGGCGGTTCGGACTGGGATTTTCCAATAAAATCAGCGATGATCTGTACCGGTATCTGAAAAGCAAGGGCTATGAGGACGAGCTTTTAAAGGATACGGGGCTGGTGACGATCGAGGAGCGCGGCGCCAGGGACAAGTTCTGGAACCGTGTCATGTTTCCGATCATGGATGTCAACAGCCGGGTGATCGGGTTTGGCGGACGTGTCCTCGGGGACGGGGAACCGAAATACTTAAACTCACCGGAGACGATGCTGTTTGACAAAAGCCGGAATCTATACGGACTTAATTACGCGCGTACTTCGAGAAAGAAATATATGATGCTCTGCGAGGGCTACATGGATGTGATTTCCATGCACCAGGCAGGTTATACGAACGCGGTCGCATCGCTGGGAACGGCGCTGACCGAGCAGCATGCGGCGCTTTTGAAGCGGTATACGGATCAGGTCATTCTGACCTACGACAGCGATGGCGCGGGCGTCAAAGCGGCGCTGCGGGCGATTCCGATCCTCAAGCGGGCAGGAATTTCAACCAAGGTATTGAATATGCGTCCGTATAAGGATCCAGATGAATTTATGAAAAACCTGGGAGCAGAGGAGTTTGAAAAGCGGATCGAGACGGCTAGAAACAGCTTTCTCTATGAGATCGATGTGCTGAAAGCCGGTTTTGATATGGAAGATCCGGAGCAGAAGACGGCATTTTACAATCAGACGGCGCGCAAGCTGAATTTGGCGAGGCGCTGGAGCGGGATAATTATATACAGGCGGTTTCGCGGGAATACTTTATCAATTATGAAGATCTGCGGCGGCTGGTCAACCAGCTCGGAAGCCGGTATGGCGTCGGGGAGACGGCAGCAGGCGGATATGCGGGTCGCTATGGTGATTCATATAGAACCGGAAATACGACTGGTGCGGTACAAAACAGGGAGGTAGGCGGAAGCGTCGGCAGTGCCGGGGCAGTGGCGGAAAACCGCGGTGCTGGAAATGCAGAGTTTCCGGGAAATGCGGGACCGGCGGTGAGACCGGTGGGCAGGAAGAAGGAAAAGGACGAGGGCATCCGCCGTTCAGAACGCCTGCTTCTTACATGGCTGATTGAAGAACCATCGTTATATGCCCGGATCAAGGACATCATCGGACCGGAGGATTTTGTAAAACCACTTTATAAAGAAGCGGCAAAAGCTGTATTTGAGGGTCTGGAAGCTGGAAATGTCAATCCGGCGGCGATTTTGAACCGCTTTATCGACGACGAGGGCAATTATAAAGAAGTCGCGGCGCTTTTCAATGCAAGTCTGGAAGAATCCTTAAACAATGAGGAGCAGAAAAAGGCATTTGCGGAGACGGTGCGCCGGATCAAGAAGAACAGCCTCGACGATCAGATCCGGCGGGCGTCGGATTTGAATGAGCTGCAGCGGCTCATACGGGAACAGGCGGGATTGTCTTCGCTCGTAATTACGTTGGAGTGATTGCGGATTGGGAAAATTGGGTTACTGTACACGGGTAGGCACTTTTGAAACCGAAAGTGCCGTAAGAAAACGTGGTGGCAGCAGGAATTTGCCGTATTGAAATGCGAAGCCACGGCAAATTCCGTTACTGGACACGTATGCGTGTTCAGTAACAAAATTGGAAATGGTCGGGCAGGTTCTGAGGATGGAAGGAAGGACGAACTATGGAAGAAAAAAAAGATACATTTGAAGAAAAACTCACACAGCTTCTGGAATTGGCAAAAACAAAGAAAAATGTACTGGACAATAAAGAAATATTGAATTATTTCCATGGTGAGATACTGAGTCCGGAACAGCTCGATCAGATCTATGATTTTCTGGAAAATCATCATGTAGACGTTCTCCGGATGGATGACGATGAGGACATGGAGCCAGAACTTTTTGAAGACGGCGAGGAGGAGGAGCCGATCGACGTGGACAACCTGGATCTCAGCATCCCGGATGGCGTCAGCCTCGATGATCCAGTCCGGATGTATCTGAAAGAGATCGGAAAAGTGCCGCTGCTTTCTCCGGAAGAGGAGATTGAGCTGGCGAAGCGGATGGAGCTGGGAGATGAAAATGCCAGAAAACGTCTGGCGGAGGCGAATCTGCGCCTGGTTGTCAGCATTGCGAAGCGCTATGTCGGCAGAGGCATGCAGTTCCTTGACCTGATTCAGGAAGGAAATCTGGGGCTTATCAAGGCGGTTGAAAAATATGATTATTCAAAAGGATTCAAGTTCAGCACCTATGCAACCTGGTGGATCCGTCAAGCGATCACGCGCGCGATCGCGGATCAGGCGCGGACAATCCGGATTCCGGTTCACATGGTGGAGACGATCAACCGTCTGATCCGGACTTCCAGACAGCTTTTACAGGAACTTGGACGGGAACCTACCCCGGAGGAGATCGCGGAAAAGATGGAGATGCCGGTTGAGCGTGTGCGGGAGATCATGAAGATTTCACAGGATCCGGTTTCCTTGGAGACACCGATCGGCGAGGAGGAAGACAGTCATCTGGGCGATTTCATTCAGGACGATCATGTGCAGGTTCCGGTCGATGCGGCAACCTATACATTGCTGCATGAACAGCTCATGGAAGTGCTCGATACGCTGACCGAGCGGGAGCAGAAGGTGCTGCGTCTGCGTTTTGGCCTGGACGACGGCAGACCGCGCACGCTCGAAGAGGTAGGACGGCAGTTCAATGTCACCCGCGAGCGGATCCGCCAGATCGAGGCGAAAGCGCTGCGGAAGCTGCGCCATCCGAGCCGGAGCAAAAAATTGAAGGATTATCTGGATGAATGATCTGGAAAGAAGAAATAAAAAGTAGAACACAGGAGAATAAATCATGCGGACAGAAGTAAAACTCTCGAAGCGTCTGGAACGGATCGCTTCTTTTGTACAGCCGGGCAGCCGGGTAGCAGATATCGGCACCGATCACGGTTATGTGCCGATCTGGCTGGTGCAGAAGGGCGTGTGCCCGTCGGCATTGGCGATGGATGTGCGGAAAGGTCCGCTGGAGCGGGCGGAAGAACACGTGGAAGAGGTGGGGCTTTCCGGGAAAATTGAACTGCGCCTGTCAGACGGACTGGCAAAATTGAAGGCAGGCGAGGCAGACACAGTTGTGATCGCCGGAATGGGCGGAAAACTGACCTGCCGGATTCTGGAACAGGGACGCCATGTGTGGGAGAATTGGAGCGAGGGAAAAGAACGCCTGATTCTGTCGCCGCAGTCGGAGCAGGACGAAGTGCGTCATTTTCTGGAAGAACAGGGATTTGAGATCACATATCTGAAAGTGGATCAGGATGGGATCATTGATTTGAAATATTACATAGTGATAGAAGCGGCGCGAGGCACGATGCGGCCGGGGAGAGAGCAGGATTACCGTTTTGGAGCCGATTTGATCCGGAAGAAAGATCCGGTGTTGCTTGCGTATCTGGAGAAAGAAGAGAAGATGACGCGGCAGGTGCTGGCAGGGCTGACAGAAAATGATGCCCAGAACAAGAAGGAAACTTTAGAAGCCAGTGAAGCGGGAGAGACGGCGATCAGCCGCCGAGCAGCGCGCATCAACGAACTGACCGCCTATCTGGCGCTGATAGAGGAGACGAGACATGAAATGCAGTGAGATTATCAAGATCCTGGAAACACTTTCGCCGCGCAGCATGGCATGTGACTGGGACAATCCGGGGCTTTTAGCGGGGCGCAGCGGGAAGGAAGTGAAGACGATCTTTCTGGCGGTGGACGCCACCGATTCTGTGATTGAGCAGGCAGAGCAGGCGGGGGCGGATATGATTTTGACGCACCATCCGCTTATTTTCAAAGGAATCAAGCAGGTGTCCGATCAGAATTTCATCGGCAGAAGAGTCCTGCGGATGATTCAGGATGATATTTCCTACTATGCGATGCACACGAATTTCGATGCAGCGCCGGGCTGCATGGCAGATCTGGCGGCAAAGAAGCTGGGACTGACGGATTGTGAAGTTTTAGAGAAAATGGGAGAGACCGGAGACGGCACTTCCTACGGAATCGGATGCACTGGACGCTTCGAACAGCCGATGACGCTGCGGGCAGCTGCCGAGCAGGTCAAGGAGGCATTTGGTCTGCCGTATGCGGCGGTCTTCGGTGAGCTGGACGGTGAGGCAGTGATTCAGAAAGCGGCGGTCTGCCCGGGCGCGGGAGGAAGCACGATGGGAGAGGCACTGGCAGCCGGGGCGCAGGTTTATATCACAGGAGATATCAGCCACCATGAAGGAATCGACGCGGTTGCACAGGGCATGGCGGTCATTGACGCCGGACATTATGGAATTGAACACATTTTTACAGAATTTATGGAGAAATATCTGATGAGGAAGCTGGGTGATGCCGTGAAGGTTGTGCGGGAGAAACCGGCGTTTCCAATCCAGATTGTTTAGGGAGGGGATTACATGCCGGAGGTACGGATTGGGAGTGAGATAAAAACATATCCGCAGGGAACCGCCTACGCGGAGATTGCGGAGGAATATCAGAAGAATTACGAGAATGATATTCTTCTGGTCTCGGTAAATGGACGGCTGCGGGAGCTGCATAAAACACTGCAGAAGGACTGCCAGATGGAATTTATCACAGCGGCAGATACGGCTGGCTATCTGGCATATCAGAGAAGTGCCGTCTTTCTGATGATGAAAGCCTTTCAGGATGTGGCAGGCAGGGAAAATGTGAAAAATATCACGGTCTGCTTTTCTGTTGAAAATGGTCTGTATGTGGAGGTGGAAGGCGGGGTAACACTCGGCCAGGAGCTGTTAGACCGTGTGAAAGAGGAGATGAAGCGCCTGTCTGAGCAGGATCTGCCGCTGCAGAAACGGAGTGAAAATACGGATGAGGCGATGGATCATTTCCAGGAGCAGGGCATGTATGACAAGGCGCGTTTGTTCAATTACCGGCGGGCGTCGCGGGTCAATGTTTACCGGCTTGGCGATTATGACGACTATTTCTACGGATATATGGTCATGAGCACCCGGTATCTCAAATATTTTGATTTACAGATGTACGAGGAAGGATTTATTCTGCGTCTGCCGAACAAGAAGCAGCCGAAGGCGATTCAGCCGTTCCATCCGCAGAAAAAACTGTTTGAAGTCCAGCAGGAGGCGGAAAAGCTCGGTCACAAGCTCGGTGTGTTTGACGTGGGAACACTCAACGATACGATCGCGCGGGGGCGCATGAACGACCTGATCCTGATGCAGGAGGCGCTGCAGGAAAAGAAGATCGGAGATATTGCGGAGCAGATTTATGAGAGCGGACGCAAACTGATCATGATTGCAGGACCGTCCTCTTCGGGAAAAACGACCTTTTCACACCGTTTGTCGATTCAGCTCGCCGCGCTGGGAATGAAACCGCATCCGATCGCGGTGGACAATTATTTTGTCAACCGTGTGGACAGCCCGCGGGATGAAAATGGAAATTACGATTATGAGGCATTAAACTGCATCGATGTGAAACAGTTTAATGAAGATATGGAAGAACTTCTGGCGGGAAAACGCGTGGAACTGCCGGTTTACAACTTTGTCAAGGGCGAGCGCGAATATAAGGGCGATTTTTTGCAGCTTGGGGCGGAGGATATTCTGGTCATCGAGGGAATCCACTGCCTGAATGATGATTTGTCGTATTCACTGCCGCGTGATAAGAAATTTAAGATCTATATCAGTGCGCTGACCCAGTTAAATATCGACGATCACAACCGAGTTCCGACGACGGACGGACGTCTGATCCGGCGGATGGTCCGCGATGCGAGAACGCGCGGTGCGTCGGCACAGGACACGATCCGGATGTGGGATTCCGTACGCCGGGGCGAGGAGCGGAATATTTTCCCGTATCAGGAAGAGGCGGATGCGATGTTCAACTCTGCGTTTTTATATGAGCTTTCGGTGCTCAAACAGTATGCGGAGCCGATCTTATATAGTGTTCCGCGTGATTCGGCGGAGTACAACGAGGCGAAGCGGCTGCTCAAATTTCTCGATTATTTTCTGGGTGTCAGCAGCGAACAGGTGCCGCACAATTCGATTGTGCGCGAATTTATCGGCGGAAGCTGTTTTAAAGTATGATTGACTGGACAAATGCCTGAAAATATGGTAGAGTTAGGATGTTTTGAGTAAGACAGATGGTCGCGGCTGCAGAACCGAAAGGCTGCAGGTGAGGAAAGTCCGGGCTTCACAGGGCAGGATGCCAGATAACGTCTGGTGGAGGCGACTCCAAGGACAGTGCAACAGAAATGTACCGCCCGGTTTACCGGGTAAGGGTGGAAGGGCAGTGTAAGAGACTACCGCCCGGCTGGTAACAGCCGGGGCACATGTAAACCCCATCCGAAGCAAGACCGAACAGAGAGCGCAAGGCGGCCCGTCTGCTCTCGGGTAGGTCGCTTGAGCCTGCTGGCGACAGCAGGACTAGATAGATGACCATTCAACGACATAACCCGGCTTACCGTTTTGCTCAAATCATTTAAGAGGGCTGTTGCCGAATGCAGATACCAAAGAGCATCTTTATTTGGCAGCGGCTCTTTTTTCTATATTGCATACAAAAGAAAAGGGGGAAATTTTATGTTAGAAGGATTTGCATCACTCGTTGGTGTGATCAGCAATGTTATGTACAGCTATCTGCTGATTATCATGCTGCTGGCGGTCGGACTGTATTTCACACTCCGAAGCCGTTTCGTACAGCTCCGTCTGCTTCCGGAATCAATCCGGGTAGTCGGAGAAAAGACAGACAGCAACTCCGTATCCGCATTTCAGGCGCTGATGGTATCGACGGCGAGCCGCGTCGGCACAGGCAATATCGTAGGTGTAGCCAATGCGATCGCGATCGGCGGTTACGGCGCGGTGTTCTGGATGTGGCTGATCGCGATTGTGGGCGGCGCATCGGCTTTTGTTGAGAGCACGCTGGCACAGATTTATAAGAAGCGCGACGCATCCGGCGGAAGCTACGGAGGTCCGTCTTATTATATCGAGGCGGCGCTGAAGAGCCGTGCGCTGGGCGTTGTCTTCGCGATTGCCCTGATTGCTACTTATGCTGGCGGTTTTAATATGCTGGCGTCCTTTAACCTGATTGACAGCATGTCGAATTACGGCTTTTACCATCAATTTATGATGGGGGACAGGAGCCTGGTTCCGATGATCGGCGGCGCCATTCTGGCGATTCTGGTCGGCATCTGTATCATAGGCGGCGGAAAACAGATTGTCCGCATTACCGGCGTGCTGGTTCCGTTTATGGGCGTTTTCTACATCCTGATGGCGATTGCGGTCATGATCTTAAACATCGGAAGACTCCCGGAGGTATTTGTCAATATCTTCTCCAATGCCTTTGATTTCAAGGCGATCTTCGGCGGATTTGCAGGTTCTGCCATGATGCAGGGAATTAAGAGAGGTCTGTATTCCAACGAGGCGGGTGTCGGTTCTGCACCGAACGCGGCGGCAGCAGCCGATGTCAGCCATCCGGTTAAGCAGGGACTGGTACAGATGCTTTCCGTCTTTATCGATACAATCCTCATCTGTACGGCAACCGCGATGATGTGCCTCTGCACCGGTATCGTTCCGTCCGAAGAACTGAAAGGCGCTCCGTTCGTACAGGAATCTTTGGGAACGGTATTCGGCGTGATTGGACCGTATTTCATTACATTTGCACTTCTTTTGTTTGCATTTACGACACTGCTCGGCAACTTGTTCTACTGTGAGGGATGTCTCAACTACATCGCAGGTCGTACACTGAAAAACAAAGAAATGAACGTGTTCCGCCTGTTTGCGGTGGTAGTTGTCTTCATCGGCGCACAGCTCCAGTTCGGTCTGGTATGGGATCTCGCGGATGTCCTCATGGGTATCATGGCGATCATCAACCTGCCGGTTATCGTGATTCTGGGAAATACAGCGCTCAAATGTCTGGATGATTACCTGGTGCAGAAAAAGGAAGGCAAGAATCCGTGCTTCAAGGCTGAGAGTATCGGGCTGGAAGGTAAGACAGAGTTCTGGAATTAAGATGTTCAAGGGTAGGCACTTTTGGAATCTATAATCTGGAAAATAATAAAAAGCCATGAAATCGCTTATGATCTGTAAATCTACAGAAAAGTCGTTCATGGCTTTTTTGATATTCATTTGATATATTCAGGAGAATTTACAGCGAATACTTCTCATCACAGTACTGGCAGCGGTATACCTCTTTTTCCTCATCCGCGAGATAGAAGATATGCGGAAGCTCCTGCTCGATCGAGGTAATGCAGCGCGGGTTCTTGCAGTGGATGACATTTGTGATTTTTTTCGGCATCTTGACATCTTTTTTCTCTACGATTTTTCCATCCTTGATGATGTTGATCGTGATACGGTGATCGATGTAGCCGAGCACATCAACATTTACCAGATCAAGGCTGCCGTCGATCTTGATGATGTCCTTGCGTCCCATCTTGCTGCTGCGCGCATTTTTGATGATAGCCACCTGGCAGTCCAGCTTGTCCAGCCCCAGTTTAAAGTAAATATCCATACTGCGTCCTGCCTGAATGTGGTCCAGAACAAAACCTTCTTTTAATCCGCTGATATTTAACATGGTTTTTCCACCTCCAGTAAAGTCATGATCAGAGCCATACGGACGTATACGCCGTACTGAACCTGTTTGAAGTAAGCGGCACGCGGGTCGTTGTCCACCTCAACGGAAATCTCATTGACACGCGGAAGCGGATGGAGCACAAACATATCATCACGGGCAAGCTCCATCTTCTTTTTGTCGAGAATGTAGCAGTCCTTCATACGGATGTAATCTTCCTCGTTGAAGAAACGCTCTCTCTGGACACGTGTCATGTAGAGAATATCAAGCTCCGGCATCGCCTCATCCAGGTTTTCGACCTCTTTGTACTCGATTCCCTTTGCATTCAGTGTATCCTCAATGATATAATCCGGGACGCGCAGTTCCGGCGGGGAAATGAGGACGAAACGGATGCCTGTGTAGCGGGACAGCGCATTGATTAAGGAGTGAACCGTGCGTCCGAATTTCAAATCGCCGCACAGACCGACTGTTAAATTGTTCAGGCGTCCTTTTAAAGAACGGATCGTCATCAGATCGGTCAAGGTCTGCGTCGGATGCTGGTGACCGCCGTCGCCGGCATTGATAACCGGGATGGAAGAGTGCAGGGAAGCAACCATCGGCGCACCTTCCTTCGGGTGGCGCATCGCGCAGATATCTGCGAAGCAGGAGATAACGCGGATGGTATCTGCCACACTCTCGCCCTTGGAAGCAGAGCTTGAATCGGCAGAAGCAAAGCCAAGAACCCGTCCACCTAAGTTCAGCATAGCAGCCTCAAAACTTAAGCGTGTACGGGTGCTTGGCTCATAAAACAGAGTCGCGATTTTCTTTCCGTCGCAGACGTGTGCATATTTGGCTGGATTGGCTTCGATATCGGAAGCGAGATCCAGAAGCTGGTCGATCTCCTCAACGGAAAAATCCAGTGGATTCAGCAAATGTCTCATTTGATTCTCCTTCTCTATTCGTATTGGCATATTTTTCCCAACTATTATAAAACATTTCCAGATGGATTGCTATAGCTTTTAATGATCTGTGATATAAAAAATATGAATAGGGGGGATAGAAAATATGGACAATGTGATGACGGCTGGAAGATTACCTGCGATGAAATAGGAAATAAAAATGACTTTCCAGGGCAAAATGGATTAGCGTAAGGAACGGTCAGACAGGGAGAAAAATCTGGTAAGAAAAGCGTAAGGAACATTAAGAAAAATAAGGTAGGAGAATTGAAACAAATCCGGTATAATGTAGAAAGAAGAACTGGAATTGCAATGGTTGAAACTTGTATAAATCCAGGCTGTCAGGAATGGATTTCGATGGAATATTCAGGAGCATGAAATAAGTTAGAAAATGGAGAAGGTTGATGGAAGAGCGGAAAGTGCCGGGGAAGAATGAACTCCGGAAACGGGAACCTGTCATACAGGTAAAAAATCTATATAAAGTCTACCGCGTCGGCGAGACGAAGGTATACGCGCTGAACGGCGTCGATTTTACGATGTACCGTGGCGAATTCTGTGCGATTGTAGGTACCTCCGGTTCGGGTAAATCTACCTTATTGAATATGCTGGCGGGGCTGGAGAAGCCGACGAAGGGCGAGATTGTCATAGCCGGACAGCACATAGAAAAATTAAACGAGAACCAGCTGGTGGCATTCCGCCGGGAGCGGGTCGGATTTATCTTCCAGTCATATAACCTGCTCGGTACGATGAATGCGGTTGAAAATGTAGCGCTTCCGCTGTCCTTCCGCGGTGTGCCGCGCGTCAGGCGCCGGGAGATGGCGGAAAAATATCTGAAAATGGTCGGACTGGAAAAAGTCGGCGATCATATGCCGAACCAGATGTCCGGCGGGCAGCAGCAGCGTGTCGGCATCGCACGGGCGCTGGTGGTACATCCAGAGATCATTTTTGCAGACGAGCCGACTGGAAATCTGGATTCGCACACGACGATGGATGTGCTGAAACTGATGCAGCGGATCGTCCGGGAACAGAACCAGACGCTGGTTATGGTCACGCATGATAACCATCTGGCGGCGTATGCGGACCGGATCTTCCATATTATCGATGGTAAGATTGTGAAGATAGAGGAGAATCGGCAAATGGGTAAGGAAGATGGGAAAATAGAAGGCTAAAACACAGGAATGCTGACGATAGAATGAGAAATTGATAAAAGCAGCATTTAATGTGAGAGGATATGGGGGTATGAAAAATGAGAGGTATGAGAAAGTGGAAGAGATGGGCGGTGTTTTTGCTGCTTTTTGTGGTGCTGGCGGTGGGAGGAAGCCGGACGGCGCAGGCGGAAATGCTGGATATGACAAAATATAACGATGATTTAATTACCGTCAGCAAGGTGCCGCACGGAAAGGCCGGAAATAAAATTTCGATTAAGATGACGGTTCATAATATACATGAGAAAAGGGATCAGGAATTAAAGGAAATTTGGCTGGCAAATGCGGAAGAATTTGATGATTTAATGACAGAAAATTTTGGAGAATCCGATGATGCGGATGAGAGTGATGATAGCGATGCGATCAGATGGTATTCAAAATCATTTCCGTTTGAAACGGATTCAAATTCATTTAAGCCAAAAGCTATAAATGTAAAAGCAGGTACTTCAAAAACTGTTAGTTTAAGTTATAAACTACGCAGAGATTTACCGGCCGGCTATTATCAGGCATTCTTTTTTATTGGACAAAAGGGAAAGGATAAGACCGCGGTTGGTGTCAACATCTGGGTATCCGCCTACGATGGTTCCTCCACCGAGGAAGACGACAACACGAAGCTGGACTACGATTTTTCCATCGGTGATAACCAGCAGACGCCGTATGCAGGGTACAATCAGGTCATGGATTTTGGCGTGAACCTGACCAATACGGGACTTAAAAAGGTTTACGATGTCCGCGTGGATATGCAGCTTGACGCAGATATTACGAAATTCCCGTTTGATATCAATGAGGGCAACTATAACCGCAAGATGGGGGATATGGAATCAGGGCAGATGGTGACGGTTCCGTACAGCATGATGGTGCGCGAGGATGTAAAATCGGGCTTTTTCCCGATTCACTATCTGGTTACATACCGCGAAGAAGAGGGCGGAGAATTTTCGGAGCCGGTGGACAAGGTGTTTTACGTGCGCGTCAAGGGAAAAGATGACGATGAGCTATCGGCGGATGCGGGCGAGCAGGATCGAACCAAGGCGCGTATCATCGTGGACAGCTTCGAGACGATCCCGGCAGAGATCTATGCCGGACAGCCGTTTGAACTGCGTGTGCGGATGAAGAATGCGTCTTCGGATGTGGCAGCTTCCAATATTATGTTTACATTTGCTTCGGAAGAAGTTGAAAATACGCCGATCTTTACATCCGAGAGCGGTTCCACCTCCGTAGTTGTCAATAACATGGCGCCGGGGGCGACGGCGGATCTCTCGATGGTGTTCAAGGCGGCGCCGACGGCGGAGCAGAAATCATACCGCATGACGATTCAGGAGCAGTACGACAGCCCGGAATTTAAAAATGCCAAGGAAGAAGTCAAAATTGCCCTCCCGGTCAAACAGGAGCCGCGGCTGAACACCAGCACGATCGATGTGATGCCGGATGCGATCGAGGTTGGTTCTGAGACGAATGTCATGTTTGGCATCAACAACACCGGAAAAGTAATTCTTTACAATGTTATGGCGCGTTTTGAGGCAGATTCTATCCAACCATCTGACGCTTACGTGGGAAATATCAAGCCGGGCGAAACCGGCAATGTCGATACGATGCTGACCGCGATTGCGCCGACAACCGATGATGGAAAAGTGAAGATTATCATTTCCTATGAGGATGAAAATGGAGTCGTTTCAGAGACCGAAAAAGAAATGCTTCTGAACGTGAGTGAGGCGTTTTCCGATGACGGGATGGACGGCATGGATGGAATGGACAACGGCATGGATGCAGATGCCGATGCGGCGCAAGCGGGCGGCGCTGGGCGGATCGCTCCGATGCTTGTGATCGCTGCGCTGGTGGGCGCAGGTGTCGGTGTAGTTGTCTGGAAGAGGAAAAAGAAAATAGCAGGAGAAAAGGCGCTTGAAGACGAATTAGAAGAGGAACTGGACAATGAGCTGGGCGAGCCGGAAATGACGACAGCAGATGTATCGGAAGACGAAACAAAGGACGTTGAAAAAGAACAAAACGATCATCTGAAAAGAAAGAAAAAATAGAAAGGACCGGTGAAAATGAGATTCAGTGATCTGCTGACGATGAGCGTCAACAACCTGTTTCGCAGAAAGCTCCGTACCTTTCTGACGGTTCTGGGAGTCGTGATTGGTACGGCATCGATCGTTGTCATGGTTTCCATCGGAATAGGACTGAAAGAATTTACCATCAAACAGTATTCTTCCTATGGAAGCCTGACCGCGATTCAGGTGTATAATTATGACAATGGAAATTCCAGCGATAAGAAAAATCCAGAGGACAGCTTTATGACGGATGAGACGATGAAGACATTTGAGAAGATTCCGCATGTGACAAGTGCTTATCCGGATCTGAACCTGAATGTGATTATGCGTCAGGGTGTCTACGAGGGAAATGTGCAGCTGCATGGGATCCCCTTGGGAGCAATGAAGAATATCAAGCTGGGGGAAGGAAGTCTGCCGACTGCCGAAACGAAGGATATGGAGATGGTGGTCGGAAACATGGTCGCGCAGAATTTCAGCAATGCTAAGACGGGAAAAGGCTATTGGGACACCGGAGAGATGCCGGATATCGATTTTATCAATAAGCCGATGTTCACGATCTTTGACACGGATGCCTACTATCAGTCTAAAGGCAATTCCGGCGGTGATGACGGCAGCCAGAAGGTGGCGGCTCCGAAGAAATATATGCTGAAAACCGTCGGTCTGGTCGCAGGCGGACCGGATGAGTGGAGTAATTATGGCTACGGCGTCTACGTTGATCTGGATAAGCTCAAGACACAGCTAAAACAGGTGTTCAAGAAAAAGCCGATTCCGGGCCAGCCGACCAATAAAAAAGGAAAACCGTACAATTATTTTGTATATGAGGAAGCGACGGTCAATGTGGACGATATGGATCATGTAATAGAGGTTCAGAAAGCCATCAGCAACATGGGCTATGAGGCAAACAGCCAGATGGAATGGCTGGAACAGTCCAAACAGCAGTCCAACATGATCCAGGCAGCCCTCGGCGGCATCGGCGCCGTTTCCCTGCTGGTAGCTGCGATCGGCATTGCCAACACGATGATGATGTCCATCTATGAGCGGACGAAAGAGATTGGCGTGCTGAAAGTGCTGGGATGTTCCCTTGCAACCATCCGAAATATGTTTCTGATTGAGGCAGGTTTTATCGGTTTCATGGGAGGACTCATCGGACTGGCGCTGAGTTTTATGGTTTCCGTGCTGATTAACCAGTTTCTGGCAGCGACTTTTTTATATGGAATGGATGGAAAACTGTCCGTAATCCCGATCTGGCTGGCAGTTCCATCGGTAGGATTTGCCATCATCATCGGCATGGTAGCCGGATTCTTCCCGGCGATGCGCGCAATGAAGCTGAGTCCGTTGGCGGCGATACGGAATGAGTAGGGGGAAATCAGATACAACAGTAAGTGTAAAAAAGATTCTGAAAGTACATATTAATAATTGGGAGGAAGTTAGCTCCGGAAATGACAGAAAAAGTTGTTTCCGGAGCTTTTTTAAGTCTGTAGAGAGATAAGCGTTATGTATAAAAATGCATAAAATAATCAATATATAAAGTTCTGGAAAGCTGTTTAAAAAGAAAAATTTCGCAGAATACCCTGTTCTGCGAAATCTCTGTACATTATACTATGCTTTTTTTGCGAATTCAATAGAAGTTTCTGCCAAGAATCTATTAGGAAATTATTAAGATAGAAGTTTCTGATTAAAAATTCATCAAATTCTAAATCAATATCAAATAAAAAACCTTTATTTTCAGAAAGAATAACAATTTATTTTCTCAAACTGCGCTGATATTTTCGCAGAACAGGGTATTCTGCGAAAATGGAAGAACTGAGAGGAAGAGACCCGGTATGTGGTACGTAGTGCAGACAACTGTGGGAAGCGAAAAACAGATAGCGGAGAAATTAAACCGGGTTTATTCGGAACATGCGGACCCTCCCTGCTTTGTGTTGCTCAAAGAGCGAACTTGGAGGCGGGAAGGTATTTATCAGATTGGCGTGGAACCGATGTTTCCGGGATATATTTTTGTGGACACAGAAGACCCACAGCGTTTGGAAGAGAATGTTCATAGGTTGGCAGGAAAAGCCCAATTGCTGATGGGCGGGCAAGCGCTTGCAATAGAATCATCGGAGGAAATACTTTTTAAGGAATTGCTTCGAGGAGATTCGCAGCATACAGTGAGACGATTTCTGGTACAGGCAAACGAGGCTGGAGAGATTGTGTCGGCGGAAGGAATTTTAGGAGAGCTGCTGGGGCAGATTGTGCGAAAGCGATTCCGCAAGCGTGTTGTGACACTGGAAATCCCATTTTTGGGAAAAACGCATCAGGTAGAATTATCGATTCGGGTCAAGGACGATCGGGAAAAAACAATGAAAGAGGAAACAATTTGAGACAATACGAACCATTCAAGAGACTGTTCCGAATAGGAAGTGCGGCTATCCTGATGGGAGTGATCACGGGCGTATATGGATGCGTCTGGAACGGTTATTTCAATAAATTGATCGAATTTCCTTTCTGGAGAAGAGGAAACTGGTTGATGATTGCCCTGTATGCAGGACTGCTATTTTTCTTCTTGATGACATACGGAGGATTTCGAATCGGATATCTGAAAAAAGGAAATCTGCTCTGTTCTCAGATTCTTTCGATCGGTCTTTTGAATGTGATTACTTACATACAAATATCGCTGTTGGATAAAAAATTTCATGATCCGAAGATTTTGATTGCCATGACACTGGTGCAGCTTTTGATAGCGATCATATGGACATTCTTATTTCAGAAGCTATACCGCTGTTTATTTCCGCCCAGAACGATGCTGCTGGTTTGCGGCGATCGTCCGGCGTTTCATCTGATGGAGAAGATCCACTCGCGGGAGGACAAATACTATCTGGCGAAGGCGATTCATATCCAGGCGGGAATGAAAGCGATCATTCGGGAAGCACAGAATTTTGACGCTTTGATTATCGGAGATATTCCGGCAAAAGAACGCAATGCACTGCTGAAAAAATGTTTTGAACGCGATATACGAACCTATACCGTTCCAAAACTTTCAGATATCCTGATTCGGACATCCGAAGAATTGGATATTTTTGATAGTCCGCTGCTTTTATCCAGAAATGAGGATATGTCCGGTATACAGCGCTTTTTGAAGCGGATGCTGGATGTGATTTGTTCCGGAGTGGGACTGGTTGTATTATCACCATTTTTCCTGTTGGTGGCATTGTCAATTTATCTGACGGATCGCGGACCTGTTTTTTATAAACAGACGCGGCTGACAAAGGGAGGAAAAGCGTTTCAGATTTGCAAATTTCGAACCATGATTCAGAACGCGGAAGAAAAGAGCGGAGCAAGACTGGCATCGGAACATGACGACCGCATCCTCCCAGTAGGACATTTCCTGCGCAGAACCCGTTTGGATGAACTGCCGCAGCTTTTAAACATCTGGAAAGGCGAGATGAGTCTGGTCGGTCCGCGCCCGGAACGTCCGGAACTGGCAGCAGAGATTGAAAAGGAAATACCGGAATTTTGCTATCGGCTGAAGATGAAGGCGGGGTTGACGGGGTATGCACAGATATATGGAAAGTACAATACGACGCCATATGATAAGCTCAAACTTGACTTGACATACATACGAAATTATTCGTTTCTGCTGGATTTAAAACTAATTCTAATGACTCCTAAAATTATGATGTTAAAGGAAAGTACAGAAGGAATTCAGGAAAATGGGAAATGAAAAGATATGTGAAAATGAATCAGAAGAAATCACAGTATCGGTTGTTATGCCTGTTTATAACGGAGAAAAATATCTGAATCAGGCAATAGAATCGGTTCTGTTGCAAAGAAAAGAAATAAGCAGCATAGAGCTTTTGATTGTAGATGATGCTTCAACAGATTCTACACCTGAAATCATAAAAAAATACCAAAAAGAAAATCCAGAGATTCGCTATCTAAGAAATAAAACCAATATGGGAGCGGCAAGGAGCAGAAACTATGGAGTAGAAGAAGCAAAAGGAAGATGGATTGCTTTTTTGGATGCAGATGATTGGTGGGAAGAAGGAAAATTAATAAAACAGCTGGAAATGCTGAAAAAAAAGAAAGCTTCTCTCTGCACAACGGCTAGAGAACTGGTAAATGAGGAAGGAGATTCTTTAAGGTGCATTATACCGGTAAAAGAAGAGATAAGCTATAAAATGATGCTTCGGCAAAACTGGATTAATTGTTCGTCTGTTCTTGTGTTGAGACATATTATGCGAGAGTTTCCAATGCTGCATGAAGATGCACATGAAGATTATATTACCTGGATGAAAATCATACAAACATATGGAAGTGCCTGCGGAGTAAATGAGGTACTTTTAAAATATCGTTTGACAGGAAAAGGAAAATCTGGAAGTAAATGGAAGTCTGCTCAGATGACATGGAGCTCATACCGGTATCTTGGATTTGGAATAATAAAAAGTTTGTATTGTTTTTCTAGCTATATGCTGCACGGAATCTGGAAATATAGAGCGATTGAACTCAATAGAAGGGTGTGAAAAAGATAGAAGAAAAATTACAAATATTAGTATCAACAATGAATCAGGATGATAAATCTTTAATAAAACGTATGAACATACATAGTGATGCAATCATCATCAATCAGACAGATTCATTTTCAAAAGAGACATGGAATGAAAATGGAAATAACTTTGAATGGTATAACCTGGAAGAGAGAGGGGTGGGATTAAGCAGAAATAATGCATTATTAAGGGCTACGGGAAATATCCTTCTATTTGCAGATGATGATGTGAGATATATAGATAATTATGAAAAAATAATTCAAACTGAATTTGAAAAAAGAAAAGATGCGGAACTGATTTTGTTTAATGTGGAGAGTACAAACAAAAACAGACCAGAGTATATAGATCAAAAATTTCATAAAGTACATTTTTACAATTATCTTCGGTATGGAACGTTTCGAATTGCAGTCAAAAAAAATAGTATCAGAAAGCATAATATTTCATTTTCTCTTTTGTTTGGAGGCGGAAGTAAGTATAGTTCAGGCGAAGATTCGTTATTTTTAACAGAGTGCTTAAAGAAAAACATGAAAATATATGCATCGGAACAACAAATAGGATATGTCGATCATCGGGAATCTACATGGTTTAAAAATTATGACGAAAAGTATTTTTATGATAAAGGAGCGTTGTTTTCAGCAATTTCAAGGAGATTTTCAATGGCTTTGTGTCTGCAATATTGTATACGTCATAAAGAAGTTTGCAAAGAATTAGGGTTAAAGCAGGCATATAAAAGTATGTTAAAGGGGCTGCGTGAATATGAAAGGTGGTAAAGAAAAAGAGATAAAAGATTGTCATAAAACGGTGAAATTGAAAGAAATAAGAAATTATATATTATTAAAATGCTGGTATCCAGCAATATACAGATTCGGAAAGAAAAGAGTATTTGATAAAAAAAGAATTATTATTATTGAAAATTTTGGAAAAAAGCTTAGTGTGAATTTCCAGCCTTTATTTGAGAAATTGAAAAAAAGACCGGATCTAAAAGTAAAAATCATATATTTGGAAAAAGAAAGAGGAACAAAAATAGGGTATTTATGGAGATGCACGAAGCTTGTATGGGATTCGGCATCCGCAGGGTATATTTTTTTGGCGGATGCGTTAAATGTTTTTTCGTGTGTGTCGATACGTTCAGATAGTGTTTATACACAGTTGTGGCATGGATGCGGAGCATTTAAAAAATTTGGAAATGCATTATCAAAAGGAAAAAAGGAAACATATTCAAATTATAATTACAATACATGGATGACTGTAAGTAGTCCGGAAGTGAGATGGGCTTATAAAGAAGCATGCGGGCTTCCAGAGGAAGCAATTATTGCCACTGGCATTAGTAGAACCGATCGTTTTTTTGACAGGGAATTTCATAAAAGAGCAAAGAAAAAAATCAGGAAATATATTTTGTTTAATACCAATCGAAAGATTATTTTATATGCTCCTACATTCCGAGGCGATGCATTAGATGCACAAATGCCACGGATTTTGTCATTAATTCGTTTGAAAGCTGCATTGGAAAAACAGTATGTTATTGTCTTTAAGCAGCATCCGCATATAAAAGAGCATATAAAGATACCGAAGGAATGCGCTGATTTTGTGTTTGATGTAAGTGAAAAGATGGAAATAGATGAACTTATGTGCGTTGCCGATTTATGTATTACGGATTATTCCTCATTGATTTTTGAATATTCGATTTTTGAACGCCCGATTCTTTTTTATGCCTATGACCTAAAGGAATACTGTAAAGAACAAGGCTTTTTTTATGAGTTTGAATCATTTGTTCCTGGATATATATGTAAAACGGAAGAAGATATAATTTATCAAATTGAACATACAACAGATTATGATTTGAAAAAAATGAGAGAATTTCGAAAGAAATTTATGTCATCTTGTGACGGACATGCGACAGAAAGAATTTTGAAATTAGTTTTTGGAGAAAGCTGGTGATCAGATGTTAATGAAAAGATTTATAAGAGATATAAAAAAATATTTTGGCTTTTCAGTGGTTTCAGCGAAAGCACAGTTAAAGTCAGAAGTGGCAAATTCATACTTAAATTGGCTTTGGTGGATATTAGATCCCATTTGTTTTATGCTCATATATACATTTATTTTTGGTTATGTTTTTAAGGCAAAAGAGCCATATTTCCCGATTTTTATTTTTATTGGATTATCCATGTGGGATTTTTTTAATCGAATGATTAATCAAAGTGTACGGATTGTAAAAACAAATAAGCCAATTGTTTCTAAAGTGTATCTTCCGAAATATATATTGGTATTGACAAAGGTATGGGTAAATTCTTTTAAAATGATGATTTCCTTTGCGATCGTTATCTTAATGATGATTTTTTGGAGGGTACCCTTTACCTATAAGATTATTTATACGATTCCAACGCTGCTTTTATTATTGCTTTTTACGTTTGCGTGCTCACTATGGCTGCTTCATTACGGAGTCTTTGTTGAAGACCTTTCGAATGTAATAACGATCGTATTGAGAATGTTATTTTATTTGACAGGTATTTTCTATAATGTCGCTACAAGAATTCCGGCACCCTATGGAGAGCTTTTGACTCGCTATAATCCTATGGCGTTTTTTCTGGAGTGCATGAGAAATTCACTGCTTTATGGAAAAATTCCGCATCGAAAATTAATGCTGGCATGGTTTGTAGTTAGCATTATTTTGGCAGGAACCGGAATTCGAAAGATTTATAAAAATGAAAATAGTTATGTAAAGGTGATTTAAATGAAAGAAAATGCAATTGAAATAAAAAATTTATGCATCAGTTATCGCGGACTGAAATCCTATTCAATAAAAAAAAGCTTATTGCATTTTCATAGAAATAAAGTAGATGAATTTCAGGCAATCCGCAATGTGTCGTTTAATGTTCCCAAGGGAAATATTTTAGGAATTGTAGGAAAAAACGGCAGCGGAAAGTCAACGATGTTAAATGCAATTGCAGGTATATTTGCTCCAGACAGCGGAACAATTGATTTGAAAGGAAACAGCGTTTCGCTGCTGTCGATTGGGGTGGGATTTCAGAGAGAATTGACGGGACGTGAAAATATTATTTTGTCGGGAATGCTTTTGGGATTTTCTGAAAAAGCAGTCCGGGAGCGAATGGAAGAAATTATAGAATTTTCGGAACTTGGAAAATTTATTGATGCGCCTGTCAGAACGTATTCCAGCGGTATGTATTCAAAGCTGGCATTTTCTATTACGGCGATTTTAGAGACGGACATTATGTTGATTGATGAAGTGCTCAGTGTAGGAGATGCCCGATTTAAGAAAAAAAGTTATAACAAAATGAAGCAGCTGATCTCGGATGAAAATAGGACGGTTGTTATGGTGTCGCATGATACAAAGACGCTGGATGGATTGTGTGATGAGATACTGTGGCTCCATGACGGCGAAATAAAGATGTACGGGAATACAAAAGAAGTTCTGGAGAAATACGAAGAATTTATGAGTTAAAGATGGAGAGGGTATATAGAAAATGAATACAGCAATTATTTTAGCAGGCGGTACAGGACAAAGAATGCATCAGGAGATACCGAAGCAATTTATCAATGTCAACGATAAACCGTTGATTATCTATACGCTAGAGGCATTTCAAAAGCATCCACAGATTGACAGCATTCTGGTTGTATGTATCGATGGATGGCATGATATTTTGAAAGCGTATGCCAGACAGAATCATATAACAAAATTAAAGTGGGTGATAAGCGGAGGAAGTACCGGGCAGGAATCGATCCGAAACGGTGTGTTTGCGCTTGAAAATGAATGCAAAGAGGATGATATCGTGGTAATTCACGATGGGATCCGGCCATTAGTTGATGAAAATGTTTTGTCCGATGTGATTGTAAAATGTGGGATTTATGGAAATGCAGTAACTTCCCTTCCGTATAATGAACAGATCTTTGTAAAAAAAGATGAAGAAACAACGGAACAGTATATTCCGAGGGAAACATTGAGACGAGTTTCGACACCGCAGGCATACAAATATGGAACATTGCTTTGGGCGTATAAAAAAGCATTTAAAGAGAAAATAGGTATCTATGGTTCTTCTTATACGAATACAATGATGACAGATTTGGGAGAAACACTTCATTTTGCTGCGGGTTCTGATAAAAATATCAAGATTACGACACAGGATGATTTGGAGTTATTTAAGGCATTACTAATGTTAAAAGAACATTAATGTAAAGGGAGTTTTCAGATGAGAGATAAGAAAATTTGGATTTTCAATGCGGGGAATGCGTTTGATGGGAATCCCAAATGGCTTTTCATGTATATTGTGAATTATAGGAAAGATATTACTCCATACTGGTTTTGCTATACGGAAGAAACGAGAAATTATATTCGTAAACTGGGATATCAGGCTTTTCTGTTTAAATCCAAAATGGCTGAAAAAATTGGTTCACAGGCAGGAGTTTATGTTGTGAACCAAAAGAAGGAAGTTTTTCAGGATTATCTTAAAGGAATCACAGTATTAAATTTATGGCATGGAGTAGGATGCAAAACAGTTGAAAAGGGTGTTACATATGGATTTTTGAATGAACGTATAATCAAAAAACATATTATCAATATGGATTGTTATCAAAATTATCAATTGTTTTTAGTGACTTCTCCACTTATGGAAAAACATTTTATTAAGCAGTGTGATCTAGCTGAAGACAAGATTATTCGAGCCGGATATCCGTGTTGTTTTTATCCGGGAAAAATTAAGACATATGATCATGATATCTTGAAACAAAAAAAGCTGCCAGAGGATACGAAGATAGCTGTTTACGCACCGACTTACAGAGATGCTTCTGCTACTAATTTTTTCTCACAGGCGATTCCGGATATGGAAAAGTTAGTGGACGTATTGGAGAAAAATAATTTCCTGCTGATCTTTAAAATGCATCCATTGATGGCGAATGATTTCCAATACCAAAATATAAAAAAAATATATACAAATTGTCCGAGAGTGCTGTTTTGGGACAATGCAAATGATTTTTATGAAATATTTGATCGGATTGACCTTGCAATTGTCGATTATTCTTCTATTTTCTATGATATGCTGGCAAGCGGAGTCAAACATTTTGCCCGATATATATTTGACTATGGTCAGGAAAATACGTTAAGAGATTTTGCATTGGATTACATGGAAAATACGTGCGGAAAGATCTGTACTAATTTTCAGGAATTTTTAGAAGTGTTTTCAAAAGCAGATGAGGATGAATCGGAAGAAATTGCACGTATCTATAAAAAATTCTGGGAATATGCAGATGAGCATTCTCTGGAGAAAATAGTAGATGCAGCACTTTTGTTTGAACCGGATGAAAGTAAGAAATTGCCTACTTTATATAGTTTTGATATTTTTGATACATTGATTGGCAGAAGTACGCTGCTTCCAATCGGTGTTTTTTATCATGTTCAAGATAAGATGAGAGAATCAAAATTAGAATATCCTAAATATATCAAGGAAAATTTCTATAAAATTCGTCCATGGGCGGAATCAAATGTGCGTGAATACTATAGAAAAAGCATAGTTCTGCGGAAGGATAGAAGAACTGAAATTACATTTGATTTGATTTATGAGAGAATCAAAGAACTATATAGCTTAACAGATGAGCAGACAGAGCAGTTAAAGAAATGGGAATTGGAATGCGAGTATGAGACATCTATACCATATCCGGAGAAAATTCAGCAGGTTAAAGACTTGATCGAACAAGGGGAAACGGTTGTTTTAATCAGCGATATGTATTTACCAAAAGAATTTATAAAAAAGCTGTTATGCAAGGCGGAGCCAATTTTGGGGGAACTCCCACTGTTCCTTTCAAGTGATTATGGAACACAGAAGACAACAAAAGAATTGTTTTTTGATGTATATCATGCCGTAGAGTATCGGTTTGGTAAATGGATTCATTATGGAGATAATAAAAATGCAGATGGGAAAGTGCCAGCCTCAATTGGAATTGAATCTGTAAACCATGAAATCCCGGCGTTTGATTTTTATGAAAAAAATTTGACTCAATTTATAGCAACGTATGATTCTTATCAGATAGCGGCTTTGTTTGCAAGGTTTCGCCAGGAAGAACATCGTATGGAAGAGGTATATGCATATTCGTATGTGTCCTTATATTGGGTTCCGTATGTGAATTGGGCGATTAGGCATGCGCTTGAGAAGAAAATAGATTGTCTGTATTTTATTTCTCGCGATGGATATCATTTAAAACGAATTGCCGATGCGATTATAAAAGAGAAAAAACTTTCTATTAAAACGAAATATATATATGGTTCAAGAAAAGCTTGGAGAATTCCTTCTCAAATCTATGAAATAGATGAAGAATTTTTCGGTGAATTTGGAAATTTTGTTGATATAGAAGAGTATGATAAATTGTTGGAAGCGGCTAGCATGACTTCAGAAACATTTGAGAGTATGTTTCCTGAATTGGCTTATTTAAAAGAAAAGAAAATAATTACACGTCCAGAACTCAAAAAAATTAGAGAGGCTTTTTCTGTATCCGAAAAATATGAGCAGTATCTTCTTCAGACGGCTGCAGAACAGAGAAAAATTGTTCTGGAATATTTGAATCAGGAAATTGATTTTTCGGAAAAATATGCATTTGTGGAATTCTGGGGACGAGGATATACGCAGAATTGTTTAGCACGTTTACTCTGGAAAGCTGCTGGATATAAACACGATAACATATTTTATTATGCAAGAAGTATCTATCCATCGAATGGACATCTAATCCGTTATAATTTTACGGGGAATACATATTCACAAATATTTATAGAATCAATTTTTGCTAATCTGCCATATCGCAGTGTTAGTTCTTATGAGAGAAAGAATGGAAAAGTGGAACCTGTATTAAATCCTTGCGATAATAATCAAAGTCTTCATAATGCGCTTGAAAGATACCTTCCTGAATTTGCAACTGATTTTTGCAGGATGATATTCGAAAATGAAGAATCAATAGGAAGAAGTCTTTTTGATTTTGGAATATCATTTTTCCATAATAATAAGAGTCAGGATATCTTTCTCCAAATGACAGCTTCTTTATATGACTCAGTGGCTCTTTATGGAAAGACAAGAGAATATGCTCCACCAATCACGATGCTAGCAATTATTAAATGGGCGAGAGGCGGACATTTTGGAACAAAGGATTTCAATCTGTCTCTGGCCAGATCGGCATGGTCCTATCGTTTTGTGTGGCGATGTTATCGAAAATGGATTCACGGCACAAAATATGCTGAAAAAATAAAAAAATTGCGGGAGAGGAGATAAAGTATGTATTATTCACATCCATTGTATGTAGAAGATATAAAGAAAATTTCAGATTATACCTTTCCGTGGGAAAAACTGGAGAATAAGAAAATTTTGATTACCGGTGCTAGCGGAATGATAGGAACGGTGTTAGTAGATGTGTTGATGGAACATAATCGTACATATGATTCTAAGATCCATGTGTTTGCAATGGGACGTTCTGAGCAGAGAGCACGTGAACGTTTTAAAAATTATATGGAGGATCTGAACTTTTCCTTTATTCAGGGTGATATTAATAATTCGCTGCAGCTGGATACAAAAATGGATTATCTGTTTCACTGTGCCAGCAATACGCACCCGAGAAGCTATGCAGAAGATCCGATTGGGACGATTATGACGAATGTGGCGGGAACAGAAAATGTATTAAAAATGGCAGTGTATTCAAAGGCTGAGAGAGTTGTTTTTCTCTCTTCGGTCGAAATTTACGGCGAAAATCGTGGAGATGTAGAACGGTTTTCAGAAGAGTATTGCGGTTATATTGACTGCAATACTCTTCGAGCCGGATATCCGGAGGGAAAAAGAACGGGTGAAGCGCTGTGCCAGGCGTATAGACAGAAATATGGACTGGATGTTGTGATTCCGAGAGTATGTCGAGTCTTTGGTCCGACGATGCTTCAAAGTGACAGCAAAGCATTGGCTCAGTTCATAAAGAAAGCAGTAAACAGAGAAGATATTGTTTTAAAGAGTGAAGGAAATCAATATTTTTCTTATTGCTATGTTACGGATGTAGTGTCTGCATTGCTTTATATTCTGTTTTATGGAAAAGACGGGGAAGCTTATAATATTGCGGATGAGAAATATGATATTCGACTGAAAGAACTGGCAGGTATTTTAGCAGACTATGCTGGCAGAAAAGTTGTGTTTGAACTGCCGGATGAAATAGAGCGGAAAGGGTATTCAAAAGCATCGGATGCGCGGCTTGATGCGAAAAAGTTGAATCAGTTAGGTTGGAAGTCAAAGAATGAAATGAAAGAACAGCTTGAAAAAACAATCGAAATAATAAGGTCGAAGACGGAATGAGAATGAAATATGTGGAGGAACTAAAGTGATTGCTATAGATAGGTATAAAAAGAGTTTAAGCTGTATCATGGCTGTATTTACAATGATGAGTCTCCGAATGAATCTGTTGAAGATGGATTACAAGGGAAATCCATTGAAACGGTATTTGGATGCACTATCAGGTTTTTCACTAGATCAGCTTATTCTCTTTGCGGGAATGATATGTTTATTTTATTATATGTTAAAAGAAATTCAGAGGTATAGACCTGAAAATAAGGCAGAGTTCAGAAAAGATTGCTGCTGTGCAGGTTTATTGGGATTTTTTTTTGCAATATGCATGATTGTAGGTAATGCGATTGAGGTAAACGGAGAATTAAGTGCCCTGTACATGGGAAAACTTCAGATCTTTAAAAGTATAACGGTTCTTATCGGTTATACATGCCTTTTTTCAAGCGTGATAATCTATTTATTTTATAAATGGGACCATCTTACATTATGTCAAAATTCGAATGATGAAAAGATAGTCTCAAAAACTTTCGGGGGGAGGTATCTCTCGTTCCTTGAGAATCATACATTTCTGTGTTCGTTTTTGACGATAGTAGTTTTATATATTCCTTATATTGTGTGTTCATATCCGGCAATTTTGCAGGGAGATGCACAAGATTTTATTTTGCAGGGATATAATTTGCCTAGTCTTCAGTCAGAACGATTGGTATTGTTAAATAAAAATGTATACTTAAATGCGCATCATCCCGTGGCATATACAATGCTTGTGCATATCTGTATGATAATTGGAAAGTTTTTGTTTAAGTCGTGGAATGCGGGATTGTTTTTGGTTTCGTTAATTCAATTTGTATTTGCTGCAAGTGTTATTTCGTATTTTGTGAAATTTCTTAGAGAACTTCGTGTTAATATAAAAATATGTTTCGTGAGTCTAATTTACTATTGTATTTCTCCGAGAATGGTATCATATATGTTTTTATTTTCAAAAGATGTTTTTTACGCATATATGATGCTGTTCCTCATTGTTTTGTTAGCTAAAATAATGATTTGGAAAAGTCTTTTTACTAGTAATAGAGAAAAGTGTAATAAAAATATATTTTTGATTTATTTGGCATTGATATTTCTTTGCGGTGGCTTCATTGTTTTCTTTCGAAATGAAGCAAAATATATTGTTGGAATCTGGTTTGTTTTTCTTATTGCTCATTTTAAAGAATATAGAAAAGAACTGGGGATTGGGTTGGCGTTAATCTTATTCTTGCTTTTTTCTATAAATCATATTATTTTTCCGTATTTAAAAATTACACCAGGAAGTACAAAAGAGATGCTTTCGGTTCCGTTTCAGCAAACAGCACGTTACATAAAAGAATATTCGGATGAGGTGACGGAGAAAGAAAAAGAGGTAATTGATCGCGTCTTAAATTATGATACATTATCGGAACGTTATGAGGCCGACCGTTCTGATAAAGTCAAAGATGGCTGGAATAAATATACATCTAAAGTAGAATTAAAAGAATATTTTTCTGTATGGTATCAGATGCTGAAGAAACATCCTTTAGTTTATGCAGAAGCCACTCTAAACAATTACTATTATTATCTATATCCTGGTAAAAGATTGGCCACAAATTATTCATATAGTTGGTCGGAAAAATGCATGGATAGTGTGAATAAACGTGGAAATCAATTAAATATGGATGTTCATTATCCAGTTAAGCTGAAATGCTTAAGAAATTGTTATGAAGCGTTGCGAGAAGGAATATTTAATCTTCCAGTGCTAGGAGTATTTAAGTGTGTTGCCTTATATATCTGGCTGCTATTAATATTTGCATTTTATTTATTCAGAAGACAAAAGATAGATATTTTATGTTGGGGGATTATCCCATTATTGGCTTCGGTAGGTATTGCATTTTTGGGACCGTGCAATGGATATTACTTTAGATATGTTTATATGATTACGGTTGCATTGCCGGCGGTATTGTTGCTTGGATTGATTGATAAGAAATATCGTTGGATAAAAATGAATAATGCAGGAACACAGATTTTGAATGATAAGTGAAAGGAATATACATAAAATGGATAAGATAGCAGTACTGATTCCATGCTACAACGAGGAAAAAACAATTGAAAAAGTCGTGAAAGATTGGAAAACTGAACTTCCAGAAGCGGTTATTTATGTGTACGACAACAATTCAAATGATAAGACAGCCGAACTGGCTCAAAATGCGGGCGCAATCGTCCGTCATGAATACGCACAGGGGAAAGGAAATGTAATCCGGCGTATGTTTCGGGAGATTGATGCGGAGTGCTATATCATGGTAGATGGAGACGACACGTATCCTGCTGAATACGGAAGAAAGATGGCGAATCTGGTTCTTGAAAAAAATGCTGATATGGTAGTGGGGGACAGGCTTTCATCTACTTATTTTAATGAGAACAAAAGACCGTTCCATAATTTTGGAAATACGCTGGTGAGAGCTAGCGTAAATCGCTTGTTTCATACTGATATCCGGGATATTATGACGGGTTATCGGGCTTTTAGTTTTCTTTTTGTTAAAAGCTTTCCTGTGCTATCGAAGGGATTTGAGATAGAAACGGAGATGACCATTCATGCAGTTGAAAAAAATATGCGGATTGAGAATGTAGTTATCGAATATCGAGACAGACCGTCTGGCAGTGAATCAAAATTAAATACATATTCAGATGGATTTAAGGTCTTGAAGACGATAGGACGTCTCTATAAGAATTATCGTCCGTTTGGATTTTTTGGTCGGATATCGACTGTTTTGATGCTGGTTTCAATGGGACTGCTTATTCCGGAGATCCTACATGATATACAGGTGGGAAAGGTTAAACATCCGTTTATATTTGTTTCATCGGGAATTTTGATTTTTACTTCGATTGTATCATTCTTTTCGGGAGCAGTTTTATCAACTTTGGTTGAGAAAGAACGGCAGGCGTATGAATTTCGGCTGCAGATGATTGAAAAGATGAAAAGTGAATTAGAATGATTTTTTGTGAACGATTAAAGTTGTTTGAGCATCCCTAACCATTCCACCTTTATTTTTACAAAGAAATATGAGATAATAAAAACCAGAAAATAGCACGGGAGGCTCGCTTATGAATGAATTAAAACTTCCGGTAGGGATTGATGGTTTTGAAAAGATCCGTCGAAATGGCTTTTATTATATCGATAAAACAGAATTGATTGAACAATTGTTTTTAAATTGGGGAGAAGTGAATCTGTTTACACGTCCGCGTCGCTTTGGTAAGACCCTTAATATGAGTATGCTGAAGTGCTTTTTTGAGATTGGAACGGATTCATCGCTCTTCGATGGACTCTATATTTCGGAGAAGCAGACATTATGTGAGCAGCATCTGGGAAAATATCCGGTTATCTTTCTCTCCTTAAAGGGAGTAGAGGGCTTGAACTTTTCAGAGGCAAAGCGAAGATGCATTCAGCTGATAAGAAGAGAAGCGGAACGGTTTTATTATCTAAAGGACAGCGAAAGACTTCTTGATTTGGATAAAAAAAAGTATCATCAGCTTCTTGACATGAAGGATCAGCCTGAAGACGTGGATATTGTCATTTCTTCCATAAAAACATTGTCCGATCTATTATATAAACATTATGGTAAAAAGACGGTCATTCTGATTGATGAGTACGATGTACCACTGGATAAAGCATTTCAGCATGGTTATTACAAGGAAATGATCTATTTTACCCGTGGACTGCTTGGAGAAGCATTAAAGACAAACGATTCGCTTAACTTCGCAGTGTTGACGGGCTGCCTTCGTGTCTCGAAAGAAAGCATCTTCACCGGACTCAACAATTTTAAGATCCTATCGATCACAGATACACGATTTGATGAGCAATTTGGCTTTACTGATACAGAGGTTCGAAAGCTGCTTTCAGACTATCATCTGGAAGATAGGTTTGCGGAAGTAAAAGAATGGTATGATGGATATCGCTTCGGAAAAGCCGACGTATACTGCCCGTGGGATGTTGTAAACTTTGTGGATCGTGTAAAGGATGATCCGGAAGCAAGACCAGAAGCGTATTGGATCAATACGAGCGGAAACGATCTGGTAAAGCGTTTTATTGATAAGGCAAATAAGACAACGAAAAATGAAATAGAACGTTTGATTAACGGCGAAGCGATTGAAAAAGAGCTTCGTCTGGATCTTACCTATGAGGAGATTGATCAGAGCATCGAAAATCTTTGGAGCGTACTTTTTACGACCGGATATCTGACACAGACCGGAAGGACGGAGAAGGGCGCTTACCGCTTGATTATTCCGAATCGGGAGGTGCGCGAGGTCTTTCGGCTTCAGATAAACGAGTGGTTTAAGAAATCGATCTTCACTAACACAGAACGCCTGACTGCATTCTGGAAAGCCTTTGAAGAAGGGGATACTGAAGGAATAGAGCAATATTTAAATCGGGTGCTCAGTAATTCCATCAGCGTTTTTGATACAAAGGCAAGGAAGGAAGAAAAGGAAAGCTCCTATCATAACCTTCTTGTCGGGATTCTTACAGGGAACGCAGACTGGCTTGTAAAATCAAATGTTGAAGCGGGGGAGGGATTTGCAGATATTATTGTGGAGACGGACGACCCGGACGCTGGTATTGTTGCAGAATTAAAATACACAAAAAACTTTGATGAGATGAGGATAGCGTGCAGGAAAGCAATGAATCAGATCCGAGATCGCCGTTATCAGGAATATCTCCTGAATGATGACCGGAGGGACATACGGTTATATGGAATTGCCTTTTGCAAAAAAAGATGCTGTGTGATCAGCGAAAAACTTGAAAAATAGGTTACGTTTACGGGTAGGTACTTTTGAAACCGAAAGTGCCGTAAGAAAACGTGGTGGCAGCAGGAATTTGCCGTATTTAAATGCGAAGCTACGGCAAATTCCGTTACTGGGCACGTATGCGTGAACAGTAATAAAAATAGGCAGATGCCAGTTTTCCTCCTTGCAAATCCCCCCAACTTGTTATATACTTAAATATACTATGTTATTATAGTAATGAAAGAACGAAAAAAGGAAGGAATTACCGATGACACTGTTAGAAAATTGGCGCAATCTGGCATATGGTGACGGGCTGGATGATAAAAAGAAAGAGGAACTCTGGTCTGGATATTTTACGATTGAGAAAGGCATTTACGAGCAGATTCTTGCAAACCCGACTGAGGTTATAGAAGGTACCGTTAAGGAACTGGCTGAGAAGTATGATACCGAAGTTATGATCATGACCGGTTTCCTGGATGGAATCAATGAGAGCTTAAAGGGCTATGAGAACCCGATCGAGACCATGGATGAGGATACCAAGGTTAAGATCGAGATCGACCCGGAGAAGTTATATTACAACATGGTAGAGGCAAAGGCTACCTGGCTGTATGAGCTTCCGCAGTGGGATGCAATCCTGACTGAGGAGAGAAGAACAGAGCTGTACCGCGAGCAGAAGGCATCTGGCACAGTCCGCAATACACATAAGATTTACCCGAACGATCCGTGTCCATGCGGAAGCGGTAAGAAATACAAGAAGTGCTGCGGAAAGAATAAATAAGAGATTTATGAATCAGAGAAGCACATCCGGAACACAGAGTGAACCGGATGTGCTTTTTTCTATGGAAATATAGGACGTGCTTTTGTATAATAGATATAGAGAAAAGACAGCAGACGAATGATGGCAGGAGGCATGATAAAAGAATGGCAGGTACAAAGCAGTGGAGGGCGGCAGATGGGAGACTGCAGCCGGGATTTCAGACAGCAGGTTTTACATTGAAACAGGTGGGAAAACTGCAGGCGCTGGGAGCGCAGACACTGTATTTTGAACATGAGAAAAGCGGGGCGTCCCTGTTTTATATCAGAAATAAAGATACAAACCGGGGATTCTCGATTTCCTATCGGACACCGCATCTGGATGAGACGGACACGAATCATGTGTTTGAGCATTCGGTACTTGCTTCCTCTGATAAATATCCGAGTAAGGATATTTTTTTTGATCTTTGCAGCAAGACATACCACACATTTGTAAATGCATTTACCTATATACCATTTACGGCATATCCGGTGTGCAGCCAGAGCGAGGAACAGCTGCTTAAGATGGCAGATGTGTATTTAAGCTGCATGAAAGCGCCGGGAATCCGGCGGGAACGCCGCTTTTTTGACCGTGAAGCGGTCCGCTATGAGCTGCGCGACCGCAAAAGCCCGATTACGCTGGCAGGAACGGTGTACAGCGAGGATTTCGGCATGCTGAATGATACAGATAATGAGGCACTGCGGAATGTTTTGCGGGCGCTGTATCCGGGGGAGACGGCGGCAAATGCGAATGGACAGGCGCACCGTTTTTATAAGGATCTGACGTATGAACATACGATGGAGATGTATGATCGATTTTATCGGTTCGATAATGCTCTGATTTTGTTGTATGGGGATCTGGACTGGAAACGGTTTCTGGCATTCCTGGATAAAGAGTATCTGTGTGATGCAAAGAAAAGCTATGGAAAAGAAGACGGATGGAGTTTCCAGTCAGGCAGCGGGCGACAGGAAAAACAGGAAATGCAGAATATAGGGATGAGTGCGTTTTACAGCCCCGAGCCAGATAGTTTGGAAAATGGGGGAGAATCATTCTTCCGTCAGGCAACCGTTCCCAGTCCTGCTTACCGGGGAGACGCATCGGAGAATGCGGCGGTGGTATCGTATGCGATGGATCTGAGCGGCATTTCATGGGAAAAGCTGATCCAGTACAGCATCATTGCGGGAATGATGAATGTGGATGGATCGGTTTTCAGGGAAAAGCTGCGGACGGCGGGCATCCATTGTGATGCGAGCGCATCGGTGATGATGGAGGCAGAAAAGCCATTTTTTGTTTTCGAAATGACAGACAGCAGTCCGAAGGATGCAGAACGGTTCCGGCAGGTGTCGGATGAGACATTGTGCGAGATGCAGGAGCGCGGGATCGACCCGTCAGTGGTGGAGACGGCGCTCAAGGCGCGGGCGATACATGATTATACGGCAGGCGAAGATACGGATGTATTTGCGGATTCGATCGTGCCGGAAGTCAGCCTGAAATGGGCACTGACGGGCGATGCAGATGTGTATGCGGATGAGGCGGCAGCCTATGATTCTCTGGATGCAGGGACGGCACAGGCGGAGATTCGCCGGTTTGCGGCAGAGCTTGGCGCGGCGAAGCGGCGGGTTCTTGTCACGACGGTTCCGACGCCGGGGATGGCAGAGGCGATGGAGCAGGAGCGCGACGCGTATCTGGCGCAGATGAAGGCGGAGATGAGCGAGGCAGAGCTGGATGCGCTGATTGCGAAAACCCTGGATTTTGATGCGTGGAATGCGTCGGAGTGTTCGAATGCGGATTTTATGATCCGGGTCGATGAGCTTCCGCCGCCGGAAGAGACGCCGGAATATCAGATATATGAGATAAATGGGATTTCGGTCTATGAATCGCCGTCGGATCTGGAAGCGATCAGCTATAACCGTTTATACCTGGATTTGAGCGGCGTGCCGGAAGAGGACCGTTTTTACATTCCTTTATATACAATGTTTGTTTCAGAGCTTGAAAATGCCCGGTATGGCAGAATGGAAAAGGAAAATCAGATTGAGCGCTATCTGCATGATTTTTCCATGAATGAGGGACATCCGGAGGTTCGGGCGGGACGAAACAGCCATCCGACGCTGGCGGTCAGCTGGTATGGGATGGCGGAGGATTATGAAGAGAGCCTGTATGTCCTGTTGGAACTCTTATCACATCCACTGTGGAGAGATAAGAATGCGGTTCTTCAGGCACTGGATGAGACGATTCCGTCCTGTGATGAGTCGCGCAGTGATGCGTATTCGCTGGCGGTGCGTCTGGCGGCATCTGGCTATAGCATCAATACGCGGTATCAGGAATATGTCGGCGGACAGGCGTTTTATGAGTTTTTGAAAAAACTGCGCGGGCGACTGGAACAGGAGGATGCAGCGATCTTCCAGCTGGCAGAGAAGATGGAGGAGGTGCGCGACCGCATCCTGCATGGAACAGCGGTGACGATCCTTCATGTTGCACCGAGGGAAAATCTGGAATGGATGCGGAACTGTGCAGGGCGGATTCTGGGAAATCTGCGGGGAGAACAGATGCCAGACCATGAGAATAAAACGGAAAACAGAGGGGAAAATGCTGGGTATACTTTCCCGGTTCCGGCGCGCAGGGAGGCGGTAATTGTGGAGAGCTCCAGCCAGTATACCGTCTTTTCGGCAGAGCTGAGCGCTGTAGATGGATTTTCCGGGCGGATTCTTCCGTATGTAAATGCGCTGGATGACCGGTATTTTGTGCCGCAGCTCCGTTTTCAAGGCGGCGCCTACAGCGCGTCGTTTGCATTTACGCCGACGATGGACCGGATCGTGGCGAGTACATACCGGGATCCGAAGGTCAGTGAGACGATCGAGGCGATCCGGGCGGCAGCGGGTGTATTGGAAAAACTGCAGCTTTCGGAGGCAGATCGGAATGGCTATATTTTAAGCAGTTACGGCAATGCGACGGCGCCGTGCGGATGCCTGGGACGGCGGATGGCAGCGATGCAGTATGCGTACAATGGCCTGGATATTGTACAGATCCGTCGTTGGACAGAGGAGATCCGTAAGACGACCGCAGAGGATCAGAAAGAGGCGGCGCGGATCATCCGGCGGCTTTTGGAAGAAGCGTGGATTGTGACGACTGGAAATCAGACGGCGATCGAGATGGATCGGGACTGCTTTGACCGGATCCGGGATTTCCGCAGTAAAATGGCTGAATAACCAGATCCATATTTATAGGGAGGTAGAGAGAATGCGTACAAAGCGATTGGGAGACATGCTTTTGGAGCTGGGACTGATCACAGAAGGGCAGCTTAAAGAGGCGCTTGACTATCAGGCGAAGGAGAAAGAACGTCTGGGAACAACGCTGATCAAGCATCATTATATCACGGAAGGTCAGCTGATCGATGCGCTTCGCATGCAGCTGGGCATTGACTATATTGATTTGACGCGGGTCGATATCAGCCCGGAACTGTCGCGTTTTGTGCCGAAAAACCTGGCAAAGAAGATGACGATCGTACCGGTGCGTATTTCCAAAGACCAGCTCTATCTGGCAATGGCGGATCCGCTGAACTTCATGGCGATTGAGGAAGCACAGCATACTTCCAAAAAGAAAATTGTGCCGATGATTGCCTCTGAACCGGCGGTGAAGCGTGCGATCAATATTTTGTATGGCAACGAGGGAGCGGCAGAAGCGATGGCGCAGATGCAGGCAGAGACGGCAGCGGCACAAGAGGTGCGTCAGGGGCAGACGGCGGCAAGAGAAGGACAGGAAAATGTGACGCCGATGATCCGCCTGGTCAATTCGATTATTGAGCGCGCCATTTCGGAAAATGCTTCGGATATCCATTTTGAGCCGACGGAGGAGGAGATGGTCGTCAGGATGCGTATCGACGGGCAGCTTCACCGGATCATGACGATCCCGTCGGAACTCAAGGATTCGGTCATTTCGAGGCTTAAAATCATGTCCCAGCTCGATATTGTCGAAAAAAGAATTCCGCAGGATGGTCGTGCGGTGATGCATTTAAGAGGAAAAGATATTGATATGCGTATATCCACCCTTCCGACCCTGTATGGAGAAAAAGTGGTTATCCGTATTTTGAAACGAAATGAGGAGACGCTGAACCGCCGCGGTATCGGTATTCCGGCAGTGGAGGATGCAAAGATTGATACACTTTTAGGGCTTACTTCCGGAGTTATCATGATTGTAGGACCGACTGGTTCAGGTAAATCTTCGACGATGTATACGCTGATCCGCGAACTTCTTTCGGATCGGACCAACCTGATTACACTGGAGGATCCGGTGGAATACCATATCAAAGGCGCGACACAGGTGCAGATCAATGAAAAAGTGGGGCTGACTTTTGCATCGGGTCTGCGCTCAGTCCTGCGTCAGGATCCGGATATCATCTGCGTCGGCGAGATCCGTGACGGTGAGACGGCAGAGATCGCGATGCGTGCGGCAATGACGGGACATCTCGTTATCACCACGATTCATACGGAAGATGCGATCTCGGCGATTGACCGTCTGCGAGATATGGGCGTGGCGCCATACCTGATCGCGGCGGGACTGCGAGGCGTTATTTCCCAGCGGCTGCTGAGAAAAATCTGTCCGAACTGCAAAACTCAGATTCAGCCGCCGAAAAAAGCGCTTGAGATGGCAGGAATCCCGGAGAACCCTGGAAAATTATACTGGCAGGGAGCCGGATGCGATCAGTGCTTCCATTCGGGATACCGGGGCAGAATCGGTGTGTTTGAGGTAATGCTGATTCAGGAGGAGCTGCGCCGGTGCATTCTGGAAGGAGCTGACCGGACACGTTTCTTAGAGGCAGCCAGAAGAGCGAGCCAGTATGTTCCGATGCTGGAACACGCGCAGAAGCTGGTAGAAGAGGGTGTTTCGACGGTGGACGAGGTGATCCGGACGCTGCTGGCGCTGTAAATGGTGCAGAAAGAGAAGAGGAGACAGATGGTATGTATGGAATCGAGGAATTAATCGCGCTGGCAGCTGAAAAAAGGGCATCGGATGTGCATCTGATTGCAGGGCTGCCGCCAAAATGCAGAATTGACGGCAGAATCGAGACGCTGACGGATGGCGGGCTGACGCGTGAGGATTGTGAGGAATATGGACGCCAGCTGGCAGGCAATGCGGCAGATCAGATCGAGGCGATCGGACAGCTGGATTTTAGTGCTTCGTTTGCGGGACGGCGTCTCCGTGTGAATCTGTTCCGGCAGCAGGGCGCGCTCTCTGCGGCGATCCGTCTTCTGGGCAGTACGATTCCGAACCTGTCGGAGCTGGGGCTTCCGGAAGCAGTGAATCAGTTTTCAAGCTGGAATAAAGGCATTATTCTGGTAACCGGCGAGACGGGAAGCGGCAAGTCAACGACGCTGGCGGCAATTTTAAATGAGATCAACCAGAATCGTCCGCTCCATATGATTACGCTGGAAGATCCGATCGAGTATGTCTATGAACCGGTGCAGGCGATCATCAATCAGCGCGAGGTGGGCGTGGACGTAGAGAGCTATGATAAGGGGCTTTATGCGGCGCTCCGTGAGGACCCGGATGTCATTCTGATTGGAGAAATGCGTGATCCGGCGACGATCGAAACGGCACTGATGGCGGCGGAGACGGGACATCTTGTTTTTTCCACTATTCATACCAATTCGGCAATCGACAGCATTGACCGGATTGTGGGTGTTTTTCCAGAGGATAAACAGCCGCAGATCCGGATGCAGCTCTCGATGACGCTGCGGGCGGTGCTGTCACAGCAGCTGGTGCCGAGGGCGGGCGGCCAGGGCAGGGCGGCAGCTTGTGAGCTTATGATGCTAACGCCGGCGATCCGGAATCTGATCCGCGATGGAAAAACACCGCAGATGCAGAGCTATCTGCTTTCTAGTGCAAAAGAGGGCTCTATTACGATGGATAATTTTCTGATCCGTATGGCGAAAGAGGGCGTGATCACACCGCAGACGGCAGTCGATGCGTCCCAGGATCCGCAGGAGCTGAGAGAGAAATTGGCGGCGGTGCAGTATTAATAATATGGTAAAAACGGGTGAATGAAGCCTGCGAGGAATGCAGATTACTAGAAAACATAAAAATGTATGTTTGTGTAAATACTGAGATTGTAGCGAAAGTTTGAACAGTATATTTTTGACAATGTTTTTATGTTTCAGGAGGAGTTTTATGCAGGCAGGTAAATCAAGCATCCAGTTTGAGCATCCGCCCATCATCACATCGGCGGCATCGATCGTGGGGCAGACGGAAGGCGAGGGACCGCTGGCAAGTTTTTTTGACCGGGTGGAGCCGGATCCGACGTTTGGGAAAAAGTCGTGGGAGGAGGCGGAGAGTGAATTGCAGCGCCAGACGGTGCAGAAATGCCTGGATAAGGCGGGCAGGCAGGCGGCGGATGTGAATTGCCTGTTTGCGGGAGACTTGTTGGGACAGATTGTGGCGACCTCGTTTGGTGTGGAGTCGTTTGATATCCCGTTTTTCGGGCTTTACGGTGCCTGCTCGACGATGGGGGAGGCGATGATTCTGGGGGCGATGGCAGCAGGGGCTGGCTATGCAGACCGGGTTCTGGCGCTGGCGTCGAGCCATTTTGCCTCGGCAGAACGGCAGTTCCGGTTTCCGCTGGCGTATGGGAATCAGAGACCGCAGTCCACAACCTGGACGGTGACCGGGTGCGGGTGTGTGATGATCGAGGGAAATGAGAAAAATGAAGGGAAAGATGGGCGCAGAGCGAAAGAAAATGCGTCAGAATCACTGAAAAATGCTGGACAGGAAAAATTGCATCCCAAATTTCAACCTTGTATCCCAGCTGCCACCCCCGGAAAGATCGTCGATATGCAGATGCGCGATTCCATGAACATGGGGGCGGCAATGGCGGTGGCGGCGGTTGACACAATCTTGCAGAATTTCCGTGATTTTAACCGGAAACCATCTGACTATGACCGGATCATCACTGGCGATCTGGGAATGGTGGGGAAGGAAATCTTGCTTGATTTTATGCGCGAGGCAGGACAGGATATTTCCAGCATCCATATGGACTGCGGGATCGAAATGTTTGACCCGAAGACGCAGGATACCCATTCGGGCGGGAGCGGCTGTGGTTGCTCGGCGGCGGTGCTGTGCGGCTATATTCTTCCGAAAATACAGGTGGGTGAGTGGAAACGCGTCCTGTTTGTGCCGACCGGGGCGCTGCTGTCCCAGATCAGCTTTAATGAGGGGCAGAATGTGCCGGGGATTGCCCATGGAGTGGTGCTTGAGGGAAAAGAATCGTTCGGTGAATGATAGGTATTTGCAAGAAACTTTAGAGAGGGAGCAAAAAAATGGACTATATCAAAGCATTTGTGACCGGCGGACTCCTCTGTGCCGCCGTGCAGATTCTGATGGATAAAACGAAACTCATGCCGGGGCGGATCATGGTACTTTTGGTGGTATGTGGCTCGATTCTCGGTGCGATCGGATTGTACGAACCGTATGCCAAATGGGCGGGTTCCGGGGCAACAGTGCCGCTGCTGGGGTTTGGGAATACGCTCTGGAAGGGTGTGCGGGATGGAATAGATAAGGATGGGGTTCTGGGGCTGTTCACCGGCGGATTCACGGCGGGTGCGGCGGGGATTTCCGGGGCGTTGATCTTCGGCTATCTGTCGTCGCTGATTTGCAAACCCAAGATGAAGGATTAGAGAGAAGACGAAAAAAGGAAAAGTAAAAGAAAGCAAAGCAAAAGAAAATCAAGTTGAGGAAATAAAAAGCTGCTGTAAAAGAGGCATATGAATGTCACTTTTTACAGCAGCTTTTTGCAGATATATTATTTTGCTGTTAATGCTCCGGATTCGCTGGGACAATCGGAACATTATTTCCATTCCGTCCACTTCCCGTCATCGGGCGTGGAACCACAGAGTGGATCGGAGCCGATAGATTATCTGAATCGGGGCTGTAGCCCGGAGCTGAGAAATCGGCGCTCTCAGAAGGATGGATGATCGTGGACGAACCATTGTGAATCTTGCACTCGCCCGGCATGGAGAAGCGGGAATCGTCCGTTTCTCCGCCGTCTTCCGGAACGACCATAACTGTCTTGGAAATCTGCTGGTTCGTCGGGCAGAAGGCAGTCGAGATGCCGCCGGAGGCGGAGCAGATCGTCACGCGGGTGTGGTGATCGCAGGTCTCGGTCGGAACCGTGCCCTTCGCGAAATATTCAGTGTAGACGGCCGTTCCGCGCGGGTCACTGCTGCAGACGCCGGAAACCGGAAGCTTGCCGGATTTGCGGCATACTTCAGCAGTTTCAATGCTGTCCGGAATCGTAAATCCGGGGTCGCTTAAGCTCTCATGGACACGTGTCATGATATTTCGCCAGATGCGCTTGTGGTAACTGGTACCGCCGTTTGAAACGGTGCCGCCTTTTAATGGCTGGTTATTGTCGCACCCGCCCCAGATACCGGCAGTGTAGTACGGCGTAAAGCCTACAAACCAGACGTCGACGTTGCTGGTGGTCGTACCGCTCTTTCCGGCGCAGCTCATATTGGGAATCGCCGCTGTCGTACCGGTCGATTTAACCCCGGAACCGGAACGCGTATACATTGTATTGCTCTGCATAACATCCTGCATCGCGCTGGTTAAAAGATAGGCGGTAGAGTCTTTGAGCGCCTGCCGCGTCTCCGGTTCATTGTCGATCAGTATCTTTCCGTTGCGATCCAGGATCTTAGTAAAGAAGATAGGCTTCGTGTAGGTGCCGCCGTTGGCGATCGCCGCAAATGCATTTGTCAGTTCCAGGTTGCTGACGCCCTTTGTCAGACCGCCGAGTGCTGTCGAGAGAGTCTGATCCTGGCTTACGAGGGAAGTGATTCCCAGCCGTTCGGCATATTCGACACCGAGCTGCGGCGTTACCGTGTCCGCCATGCAGCGCAGGGCGACGATGTTCATGGAATAGGTAATGCCGTCGCGGATCGTGTGATAGCCCTTGTAATCGCTGCCCCACCAGTTTCGGAACTCTTTTTCACCGGAAGAGTATGGCCCGTCATAGTAAACAGTTGATAGGGTCGCGCCGCAGGCATCCAATGCCGGGGCAAAGGAGGAAATGACCTTGAAGGTCGATCCTGGCTGCCGCAGGGAGTCGGTCGCACGGTTTAAGGTGCGGTTCGCCGTCTTTTGTCCGCGCCCGCCGTTGATTGCCTTGACATAGCCGGTGGACTGTTCGATCAGGACGAACGAGGTCTGCGGCTCTAAAATCATGGTAACTGATTCCCCTAGAACGGTGCTTCCGTCCTGCGTGAGGACGGTGCGGTACTTATCGATCGCTGCCTGCGCCTCTTCCTCGGAATTAAACAGCCCGTCAAAACCGCTTTGTCCCTTGACCTGCTGAATCCATGTTTTCAGAGTCTCCTGTGAATAATGCTGTGTTTTCCCGTCTGGATGGGTCAGGGAAAGGCGGTACTCGACCGAATAACGCGCCGCGTCGTAGTTCGCAGGATTGTTGACTTCCTCATCGACGATCGCCTGAATCTGCGGATCCTGCGGGGTGTAAATCTGCAGTCCGCCGCTGAACAGAAGATTGGACGCCTGCGTGTCAGTATAGCCGAGCTGCTCTTTGAGTGCTTCGGTGACCTGGCTGATCAGCTCGTCCGTGTAATAGGAGTACGGTGTCTCATTTTCCTTGAGCGCCGTGTCGACATTCTGGATACGGGCGTAGACGTCGTCTGCCAGCGCTTCCTCCTGTTCTTCTTTTGTGATATAGCCCTGCTCATACATTGCCTGCAAAATGACCTTGCGCCGGGCGGCATTTGCCTCCGCGCCGCTGATCGGATTCAGCTTTGACGGATTCTGTGTGATACCGGCGATGACCGCGCACTCAGAAAGAGTCAGATCGGAGACGTTCTTATTAAAATAGCGCAGCGCTGCTGCTTTGACGCCCAGCGTATTGCTGCCGAGGTTGATCGTATTTAAATAGTTCGTTAAAATGACCTTCCGATCGACGTTTTTTGTCAGCTGCAGCGCCAGATATTGTTCCTGGATTTTTCGCTCGATTTTGGAACCCTTGCTTGTCTCCATACCGCCGTTGAAAACGGTATTTTTGATGAGCTGCTGGGTCAGGGTGCTGGCGCCGCCCTTATAATTATTTGTCAGGACGCCGACCACGGCGCGTGAAATGGAGCGCAGATCGATACCGCTGTGCTGCCAGAAACGCGAGTCTTCGATGGAGACGAACGCGTCAATTAGATCCTGAGGAAAATCCTCGTAGGATGCTTCGATTCGGTTCGAGTTGGAACCGACCAGCGTGTCAGTCACTTCCCCGGCGCTATTATATATAGTAGAAAAATATCCGCTTGGGGTGAAGCTGTCCGGGTTGAAGTCTGGCGAACTGTCCAGAATGCCTTTAAACATGCCGATAAAGGTGCTGGCACCCGTCACGCAGAGAAACAGAACAAGAACAAAGGCAGTCTTGAAGAAGGTCAGAAACAGCCGGTTGGCGTATTTCTTCTTCCGGGAATTGGCTGCCCGGATCCGTTTCTTGGTTGCTTTTACACCGTAATTCATGAGAACCTCCTTTGGGTTCGTAGTGGTTCATTCTATTAATAAATACAGTATTTCCAATTATATCAAAATTCATGGGATAAATAAATACTATTGTCATGAAGTTTTTTTTACGGTATCATAAAAGATAAGGTTTGTTACTGGGCACGTATGCGTGAACAGTAACTAAGGTTTACAAGCGGTTAAAGAAGTGAAAAAACATCCGTTTTAAGGATGCGTAGTTCATAGATGGAGGAAAAGATGAAAGAGCGCTATAAAATCGTCTATCAGGGCGGCGAGGGCGAGATTGTGGAGAAGAAGTCCCGCTTTATCGCGGAGATCCGCCCGGTGGAATCGGAAGAAGAGGCGACGGCATTTATTGCGGAAGTCAAGAAGAAATATTGGGATGCGAGACATCATTGTTCGGCATTTACAATCGGAGAAAATAACGAGGTGGCGCGTTGCAGCGACGATGGCGAACCGGCGCAGACGGCGGGACGCCCGATGCTGGATGTGCTGCTGGGACGTGAGCTTCACAACGTCTGTGCGGTCGTGACCCGGTACTTTGGCGGGACACTTTTAGGAACCGGCGGACTGGTGCGGGCATACGGCGGCGCGGTCCAGGAAGGTCTTAAAAACTGTGTGGTTCTGGAAAAATGCCTGGCTCGCAAATGGAAGATCGGGACAGACTACAGCGGGCTTGGAAAGGTGCAGTACATTTTGGCAGAAGCAGAGCTGCCGATTCTGGACAGCGAGTACGGCGAGGGCGTGGATCTGACGATCCTGGTGCCGTTTGACCAGGCGGGGGCAGCGGAGAAGAAGCTCATAGAGGGAACAAATGGAAGATGCCGGATCGAAAAACTGGATGAAGTTTATTTTGGCATAGATGACGGAAAAATCATTTTATTGTAAAAAAAGATTGAATAATGGATAAAAAAATGATAAAATAACAAGCTGTATTATTTTGCAGGCGGATCCTCTGCTAAAGATGAAGCGGCAGGATGCCTGTCTGTGACAGGAAACAGTTAGTAACTGTTCAGTACCTTCACAGTTACAATAGTTATTAATTAGTACATGTAATGAATCATCATAAGAAAAGAGAGTAAGCAGATATGAAGATGAAACGGGAAGATGTCAGAAACGTTGCAATTATTGCTCACGTTGACCACGGTAAAACGACACTGGTAGACCAGCTGCTCCGCCAGAGCGGTGTATTCCGTGCCAATCAGGAAGTAGTCGATCGCGTCATGGACTCTAATGATATTGAGCGTGAGAGAGGTATCACGATTCTGTCCAAAAATACGGCTGTTAATTACAACGGCACCAAGATCAACATTATCGATACACCAGGACATGCGGACTTCGGCGGCGAGGTAGAGCGTGTTCTTAAGATGGTAAACGGCGTTATCCTTCTGGTAGACGCATACGAGGGTGCGATGCCGCAGACCAAATTCGTTCTGCGTAAAGCACTGGAGCTGGATCTGCCGGTTATCGTATGTATCAACAAGATTGACCGCCCGGAAGCACGTCCGGAGGAGGTTGTGGACGAGGTTCTCGAACTTCTGATGGATCTGGATGCATCCGACGAGCAGCTTGACTGCCCGTTCCTGTATGCATCTGCACGTTCCGGATATGCGAAAAAGAACCTGGACGATCCAAATGTGGATATGCAGCCGTTATTCCAGACCATTCTGGATTATATCCCGGCGCCGGAGGGAGATCCGGATGCAGAGACACAGGTTCTGATCAGCACGATCGATTATAACGAGTATGTAGGACGTATCGGCGTTGGTAAGATCGACAACGGCTACCTGAAAGTAAATCAGGACTGCGTCATCGTCAACCATCACGAGCCGGACAAGTTCCGCAAGGTTAAGATCGGTAAGCTCTATGAGTTTGAGGGTCTGAATAAAGTAGAAGTACAGGAAGCAAAGATCGGTTCGATCGTGGCAATTTCCGGTATCGCAGATATCCACATCGGTGATACCCTGTGTTCCCCGGAGAAACCGGAGGCAATTCCGTTCCAGAAGATTTCTGAGCCGACTATTTCCATGGATTTCATGGTAAACGACAGCCCGCTGGCAGGTCAGGAAGGTAAATTCATCACTTCCCGCCATATCCGCGAGCGCCTGATGCGTGAGCTGAATACCGACGTCAGCCTGCGTGTAGAGGAGACAGACTCCGCTGACTGCTTCAAGGTGTCCGGCCGTGGCGAGCTGCATCTGTCCGTCCTGATTGAGAATATGCGCCGCGAGGGCTTTGAGTTCGCAGTCAGCAAGGCGGAGGTACTCTACAAATATGACGAGAGAAACCGCAAATTAGAGCCGATGGAGATCGCTTACGTTGATGTGCCGGATGACTTTACCGGTGCTGTTATCCAGAAGCTGACCAGCCGTAAAGGCGAGCTGCAGGGCATGAGCCCGATCGGCGGCGGATACACAAGACTGGAGTTCTCGATTCCGTCCAGAGGTCTCATCGGCTACCGCGGCGAGTTCATGACCGATACAAAGGGAAATGGTATCTTAAACACCAGCTTTGACGGCTATGCACCGTTCAAGGGCGAATTAAGTTACCGCAAACAGGGATCCCTGATTGCATTTGAGGCAGGCGAGTCCATTACCTACGGTCTGTTCAATGCCCAGGAGCGCGGAACCCTGTTCATCGGACCGGGCGTTAAAGTTTACTCCGGCATGATTGTCGGACAGAGCGCAAAACCGGAAGACATCGAGTTAAATGTCTGCAAAACCAAAAAGCTGACCAACACCCGTTCCTCCAGCGCCGATGAAGCCCTCCGCCTTGTTCCGCCGAAAATCATGAGCCTGGAGCAGTGCCTCGACTACATCGATACCGATGAACTTCTCGAGATCACCCCGACCAGCTTACGAATCCGTAAAAAGATTCTTGATCCGACTCTGAGAAAGAGAGCGATGATCAGCCGTAAAAATAGCTAAATAATCGTAAAGTGGGAGCAGCCGCGCAAGCCAGCTGCTCCTTTTCGTATATTCAAGCGAGAGATATCCAGGAAACGACGCGCCCCGCCGTTTCCGTCCCTCTGCCGATCCCATTCCCTCTGCCGATCCCATTCCCTCTGTCGATTCATGTCCCCCACCCTGTCGAAATTTCCCCCTCACTTCTTCTTCTAAAACGGTCATTCCCCTCATACATATATACAGTAAGAAGCAGGACTCCAAGAACCTGCCGTGAAAAACTGCAAAAAAGAAGAGGAGAGAGATACTATGTCGGAAAAAATGATTGAAAACAACAAGGTTAGCGTGATTGGTGAGGTCGTATCGGAATTTACATTCAGCCACGAAGTATTCGGGGAAGGATTTTATATCGCAGACCTGGCAGTCAGCCGTCTGAGCGATCAGGTGGACGTGATTCCACTCATGATTTCAGAACGGCTTCTGGATGTATCGAAAGACTACCGCGGAATGACGATGGAGGCGATCGGCCAGTTCCGTTCCTACAACCGTCATGAGGGCGCGAAAAACCGTCTGGTGTTGTCTGTGTTTGTCCGTGAGATTCATTTCCTGGAAGAATTTACGGATTACACCAAAACCAACCAGATTTTTCTGGAAGGCTATATCTGCAAGGAGCCGATCTACCGGAAAACACCGCTGGGACGCGAGATTGCCGATATGCTGCTGGCGGTCAACCGTCCGTATGGAAAATCCGATTACATACCGTGTATTGCGTGGGGTAGAAATGCCCGCTATGCGTCCGGATTTGGCGTGGGAAGCCACGTGTGCGTGTGGGGGCGCGTGCAGAGCCGTGAATATACGAAGAAACTGAGCGAGACAGAGTGCGAGAAACGTGTGGCATACGAGGTGTCGGTCAGCAAGCTGGAGTGCGTGGAAGAATAGGATAGGTTTAGGATGTTACAGCAAATTTTGAAGCCGGTTATGCAATCGATAGGACATGATAAATGGCTGGTTTTGCCATAGCTTGCCAAAACAGATAAAATATGCTAGAATAAGGCAGTTTACAGAATTCGTAAAACGATTATTGGATGGATAGAAATAAAACACACAGGCCTGTGTGTAAAAAGACATCAGGAAAGACAGTCTGTGCGCCAGCGCAGCGGGAGGCACAGAAAGAGGAGAGGGAAATGAAAAAGGGGAAAGTTCATATCATCTTCGGCACCGGGATGGGAAAAACAGCGATGGCACTGGGACGTGGTGTCAGTGCAGCCATGCACGGCCGGAAGGTAATTATGATACAATTCTTAAAGGGAGTGCTGAGTCATGAGACAGCAGATGGGTTAAAACAGCTGGAGCCGGCATTTAAAGTATTCCGATTTGAAAAACAGAATGAGTATTATGAAAATCTCTCTGAAGAAGGCAAAAAGGAAGAGCTCTGCAATATTCAGAACGGGTATAATTTTGCAAAAAAAGTACTCTGTACCGGCGAATGCGATATGCTGATTCTGGATGAATTTCTTGGGGTGTTAGATCAGAAACTGGTCGGAGACGATGCTCTGGAAACACTGCTGGCAGCGCGCGAGGAGAATGTCGATCTGATTCTGACCGGAAAAGTATGCCCGGCTGGGGCAGAGGAGCATGCAGACGAGGTGACGCGCCTGGAATGCCTGAAGCCGTCAAACGATCATGCCGTTACTGTTCACGGGTAGGCACTTTTGGAACCGAAAGTGCCGTAAGAAAACATGGTGGCAGCAGGAATTTGCCGTATTTGAATGCGAAGCCACGGCAAATTCCGTTACTGGGCACGTATGCGTGAACAGTAACATCATGCGTGCATGAACGGTTGACAAGTATTCAAAGTAATGCTAAGATAGAAAAAACAAGTAGAGGTTGCGTTGATTATCAGTAAGCGGTCGGATGCGGCAGGTGCAGGAGAAGACAGCTGAAAGGATGATACGCCGAAGGGCTGCGGCGCCTGTATCTGCAGTTCCTGGGTGCAGGATGAAGAATTCTGTAACTGTCATCGACAGATGGGGAGCTACTGGGAGTTTGGATTTGAATTCATAGAGCTGGCCATTGTGCCAGCTTTTTGTACGCTCAGGACCGACAGGCTGCAAACAAACATTCGTTTGAAGCGGGGACAGAAACGGACTCTGGAATAGAAACTCAGCCATCGTGCAAAAGAATAAGGAGGAAACAAAATGTCTATTTTTGAAGGAGCAGGCGTAGCGCTGGTAACGCCATTTCATGAGGATGGAAGCGTAAATTATGAGAAACTGGAGCAGATCGTAGAAGAACAGATCGCTGGCGGTACAGACTGTATTATCGCCTGCGGTACGACCGGCGAGGCGGCTACATTAAGCCATGAGGAGCACATCGAGGTGATCCGTTTCGTATGCCAGGTCGTAAATAAGAGAATCCCGGTTGTAGCAGGAACTGGTTCCAACTGCACAGAGACAGCGGTATATCTGTCTACCGAAGCGAAAAAGGCAGGCGCAGACGGACTTCTGCTCGTATCCCCGTATTACAATAAATCAACCCAGAAGGGTTTAAAGGTTCATTTCTCAGAGGTCGCAAAGGCAGTTGATCTTCCGATCCTTCTGTACAATGTACCGAGCCGTACCGGCGTCAATATCACCCCGGAGACGATCGTGGCACTGTGCAAGGAATATGAGAACATCGTCGGTGTCAAAGAAGCAAGCGGCAATTTCTCCGCGATCGCACAGATTGCAAGCCTGTCAGGCGGAACAGTAGATATTTACTCCGGCAACGACGACCAGACGGTTCCGATGATGGCACTGGGCGCAAAGGGCGTTATCTCCGTATTATCCAACGTGGCACCGCGTCAGGTACATGATATGTGCGCGGCATTCAAGGCTGGCGATGTAGCGAAGGCAAGACAGATGCAGATAGATGCAATTCCACTGATTGAGGCGCTGTTCTGCGAGGTAAACCCGATTCCGGTTAAGGAAGCGATGAACATGATGGGCGAGGAAGTGGGTCCGTTCCGTAAACCGTTAGTGGATATGGAACCGGCAAACCGCGATCGTCTGAGAAGAGAACTGGTAAATTACGGAATCAGCCTGAAAGAGTGATAAGAACCGTTAAAATTAGGATGAGATAGGGAAATGAGGTTTTAACAGATGGTACGAGCAATTATGCATGGCTGTAACGGCGCCATGGGACAGGTTATTTCCGGAATTGCAGCGAAGGACGAGGAGATCTCTATCGTTGCGGGTATTGATATGAGAACCGAGCAGAAAAATGATTATCCGGTTTTTGCGTCTCTGAACGAATGCAAGGTAGAAGCGGATGTTGTGATTGATTTTTCCAATGCAGCAGCTGTCGATGAACTTCTCGACTGGTGTGCAGAGAAGAAAATGCCGGTTGTTCTGTGTACGACAGGACTTTCCGAGGTACAGCTGGCAAAGGTAGAAGAGACGGCAGAGAAGACAGCTGTTCTTCGCTCTGCAAATATGTCTCTTGGTATCAATATGCTCTTAAAGCTTCTGAAAGAAGCAGCGCAGATTCTGGCTCCGGCTGGATTTGATATTGAGATTCTGGAGAAACACCACAATCAGAAGGTGGATGCTCCGAGCGGTACGGCGATTGCGCTGGCAGATTCGATCAACGAGGCGATGGGCAATACATACCATTACAAATACGATCGTTCCGCTACACGTGAGAAACGTGATGCGAAGGAGATTGGTATTCAGGCGATCCGCGGCGGCACAATCGTAGGCGAACACGATGTCATTTTCGCTGGTCAGGATGAGGTGATTACCTTTAATCATACAGCTTATTCCAAGGCGATTTTCGCAAAGGGTGCGGTACAGGCAGCCAAATTCCTGGCAGGAAAGCCGGAAGGACGGTATGATATGGCGGATGTGATCGGCTAAGAGATTTTATACAGATGTGAAAATGAAACCCCGGCTGTGAGTAAGTTTATCCACTCACAGCCGGGGTTTTCATTTCTGGAACCTTTCCTACCCTTGTGTTTGTGGATGAAGGCTTCTGAAAATCAATTTGTCAAGGTTAGTGTATCATTTTTTTACATCTTGTGTAAAAAAATGACATCTTGTGCAGTGTGAATTGTAGAAAAATAAAACAAATGATAAGATGAATACAACAAGAAAAGCTTGAAACCGTGAAAAAGAAGAAAAACTCCAGAATTAAAAATAAAAAATACATGAAAGACAGCTTTTCGATTAATAAAAATACGAGGAGGTATGAGGATGAGAAAACGCAAATGGATGAAGGTGGGTGCCTGCGCACTCAGTGCCGTTTTGATCATGGGCTTGTATGCCGGACCGGCTTTTGCCGAATGGATAGGTACAGGAAGTGCAAGAGCCTACATCCTAAACGGACAGGTGCAGACAGGCTGGCAGCAGATCGATGGAAAATGGTATTACCTGAATGAACAGGGAGCACCGCAGATCGGCTGGGTAAAAGACGGGGACAAACAGTATTTCTGTACGGCGTCGGGAGAAATGGTCAGCGGTGTCGTATGGATCAATGGAAAAACCTATTATTTTGGCACACCGGACAGTGGAGAGATGGCAACGGGCGTTGTCAGTATCAACGGAATTCCTTATACGTTTGAAAACGATGGCACATCGTTCGGCGGCCGCAAGCCGAGACCAGCGAGAAGCTTTGAAGTAAAAGTGGCAGAAGACGGAACGATGACCATCTTAGAGACGACCAATGCCGATACACCGAAGCTGAATTCCAGAACATCCAAAGAACGCAGACATTCTGGAGGCGGTGGAAGTGAAACGCCGAGTGTGGTACCGAGTGATGCACCGGCGACGAAAGAACCGACCGAAAACCCGACGTCGACCGTGAAACCGACCCAGCCGGAAGAGACGGAAGGGGATACAACAACGGAGCCGCCGCAGCCAACAACGGAGCCGTCGCAGCCAACAACGCAGCCAACAGATCCGTGATCAATCTGAAACTAAGAGTACGAAGTGAAAATAATCGGCCAAGTTCAGATTTGGGGCGATTACAATCATCTATAATTTAACCTTGTTTTTGCTCTCCTGCATATAGGATGATGGAAACAGATTCATATACTCTCGAGCTCTTTCCTGCGTATGTGCAGGGAGGAGCCCGGGAGTATATAAGTTAGAGCGATGAGAAAGAAACGGCGTGTCTGAGGGGAGTGCCACTGAAATGGAGCACTTAAAAAGTCGTTAAAGGAGGTGCCAGAATGAAATCAGCTTACTGTATCGCCATTACAGCGTGCCTGACTGTCATCTGGCTGTATGAGGAAAAGAAAAAGCGGGGGATGGCGGGAAAGCTTTGCTGGAAAGCAGCGGCCGGGTATCTGATTACGCGCTTTGTATTCTTTGCCATTTCTAATCAGGAGGTTCATGGCTTCCTGGAAGTCATGGCAATGGATCTGGTGACAGCCGGACTTTTATATATTTTGTCCGGGAAAAACGGAAGCCGGGAATCAGCGTGGGAATGCCTGTATCTTTATATCTGGAATCCGATCCCGGTATTATCTGTTCTTTCACAGGGAAAAAAGCGGATGCTTTTTATCTGGCTGGCGGTATTGATTCTTTTCGTGGGCAGTTCGTGGATAGAGCACTTCAGAGCGCGTCTTGGAATAGAAAGATTCAAAAAAATTGGAATTCTTCTCACGGTTGCGGGAACTGGCATACTCTGGGCGCGGGATATCACCGGAGAGCGCTTCGGACAGTGCAGTCCGGGAGATGAATTTTATCCGCTGATGCTGATGTTTTTTGCGGTACTGGGTGTGGGAACCTGTGTATATGGAATCGCTTCTTATGTTGGAATAATATATGAAAAATGTCAAATTCCTGAATCGAAAGTCGAGCTGGATGAAGCAAAAGCGGCACGCTGCGTATCAAAACGAATGACGGGGAGTGAAAAAATAGATGCCGGGAAGAGCTTGGGAATAAAATCCTGTGAAAAGAACACAGAGTCGGAAAAGACCGGCGCGCCCTGGTCCGGCCGTGACTGGTGTATGGCAGCAGGATTGACAGTTCTCTTTGCTGTGATGGCATTTGTGAATCTTGGAAGCATGAAGGCACCGCAGACTGCGTATGAATTTGAAAAAAATGATAGCCACGGAAATGAGATGGTGCTTCGGTTTGATGGAAGTGTGACTATCTCAGAAGCGCAGGTTTATCTGGGTGGAAAGGAGAAGAGACATTTTGTATGCTCGGTTCCGAATGCCGAGGGAGATGGTTGGGATGCCATCGGGGAAGAGACAGAATTGTTATCTGTATACTGCTGGAATCCAGTGGAAATTCATTACCGCACTTACGAACTAGGGATCGTGTCGATGGATGAGAGTGCAGAGGTTCTGGAAATCGTTCTTCTGGATCCGGATGGAAATCCGATCCTTCCATACCAATGCAGATGATTATCCAGAGGCATTTGATGAGCAAGAATTGTTTCCGGCGGATACAACCTATGAATACCAAAGTATGTTTGATGAGGTTTACCATGCCAGAACGGCAAATGAGATAGTAGAAGGGCGTACAATTTATGAGACAACGCACCCATCGCTTGGAAAATGGTGGATGAGTCTGGGAATCCGCGTATTTGGAATGACACCGTTTGGATGGCGGTGTGTATGCGCTCTGTTTGGCATCCTGATGGTGCCGGTCAGCTATGCGTTTATGCGGAAAATCAGCCGGAGTACATGGATTGTCTCATTTGCAGCACTGTTGATAGTCTTTGATTTCATGCACTTTACATTGTCAAGAATCGGAACCATTGATGTGATAGTGGGATTTTTTATCCTGCTTACCTTTTATCTGATATATCTGGTGCTGGATGACCTGAAAATGGGATGCAGCTGGAAAACGGTGTGTCTGATGATTTTAAATGGCATGGCAGCTGGAGCGGCCATGGCATCGAAGTGGACAGGGGTATATGCCTGCGCGGGGATTGCAGTCCTCTTTTTTACATTTTTGTTCCAGGAATATGGGACAGCTGCGGCACGGACCAGAAAGGGAATGTCTGGACAGGCGGCGATAAGTTACCTGGCGGGGCTGTCTGTCATCTGTATCGCTGCATACATTTTGATTCCGGCAGTGATTTACGTTGCATCCTATCTTTCTTATGGAAATGGTATGGGAAATGGAAATGTTTTCCAGACTATGTGGGAAAATCAGCAGCTTATGCTTCATTACCATGAGAAAACGGTGTTTGAACATCCATATGCCTCTGAATGGTATGAGTGGGCCTGGATTAAACGACCGCTTCTGGATGCATACACGTCGCTTAAGTCTGGTAAAATCAGTGTGGTTTCAACTTTTGGAAACCCGGTAATCTGGTGGTCGGCAATTCCGGCGCTATTTTATACTATATACCTGTGGCAGATTCGACAGGATAAAATAGCGGGATATCTGTGCATTTCCTATGCTTCTATGCTGTTTCCGTGGTTATTTATCCACAGAACCGTGTTTATCTATCAGTATTTTGCGTGCAGTATGATACAGATTTTAATGCTGGGAAATTGTCTGCATTTTTTCTGGGAAAGAGATCCGAAACGAACCAGGAAAGCAGCGTTGCTGTATCTTGCAGCAGTGATCGGCGCGTTCCTTCTTTTCTATCCGGTGCTGTCTGGATATCCGGTAAAACAGGAATTTGCCGAGCAGTGGCTGGAAGGTTGGGTGTTGTCATGAAAGAAAAAAAGAGAGACTGGGCGATCAGCGCTGGCTTTCTGGGGGTGCTTTTGACGGCTTATGTGATAAATTATAGATTTGGTTTTCTGGAAATTCTTGATTTTCATATCGAGAAAGTAAAGAAAGCATACCCAGCTTATTTTGGCACCTATGACCGGATGGGTGAATTGACTGCATGGTTGAATAAAATCGAAAATCTGTTCTGTATCGGACGGAATGGACAGCATCGCTACAATAACATGGATCATTCGATGATGACAGCATTTTGTGCAGTGGATCTCCTTCTGGCGGGAAGTGCGGATAAGGAGCATATCTGGAGTGTAAATACAGAAAAAGCGTATCATGAGAAAAAATAAACTGCCTAAAAACCACAACTTTCAGTTCGGAAAAGCCCTGCCTGTGAGCCGCATCATCTTTACAGATTTTTTTCTATTTGTTATAGTAAAAATGGAGAGGCACCTGCGGGAGGAATGCAGATGTCAGAGAAACATAGAAATGCACAAAAATCAATGCCGCAAAGCAGAAAGCTGTTTAAATATCAAAAACGGAAGATTCGCCGCTATCTGAAACGCGTCCGCTGGCGGAGGAAGCGGAGGCAGAGGTATTTTCTGTATGGACTTGCACTGGCTGTATCCATGTACTTGGCGAGTATATGGAAGATGCGGGAACGGATCTGGTCGATCCGAGAGATGGATGTGATCGAGTATGAACTGCCGGAGGGGGAAAGAGCAGAGAATGGGGCGGAGGAAGCGCCTGCAGACTGGCAGGAGAAGAGAACAGTTGAACGGGAAAATGCCGGGGAAACATACGGAGCGACAGAAAAAACGGGAACTTCCACGAAAATCCGTCTGCATCTGAAGACCGGAGAGCTGGAAATCGTGCACGAACGGGTGGAATCAGAAGGAGAGTGACTGTTTGCGGCAGGAAAAACGTTTGGCCGGGCATGAATGATGAATGGAAGAGCAGGAACGGTTACTGTGGCAAATTCCGTTATTGGGAATGTATGCGTGAACAGTAACCAAGAACGAAAGAGCTGCAGCCGGAACAGCGAAAAGTGATTGATTTTGAAAAGTGCCTGTATTATAATTTGCAGGTAGGATATTGAGAAAATGTGTCGGTGACGCCTTCAAATGGCTGCGAAAGAGACTATTTTCCATACCCTGAAAAAAGAAAGCGAGGTAAATTAGCCATGTACGACAGATATGTAAGCCCTCTTTCCGAGCGCTATGCAAGCAAGGAGATGCAGTATATTTTTTCTCCGGACAAGAAGTTCCGCACCTGGAGAAGACTCTGGATTGCGCTGGCAGAGACGGAGAAGGAGCTTGGCCTTCCGATCACGCAGGAGCAGATCGATGAATTGAAAGCACATAAGGATGAAATCAATTTTGATGTTGCTAAAGAGCGTGAGAAACTGGTGCGCCACGATGTTATGTCCCATGTGTATGCGTACGGCGTACAGTGCCCGACAGCAAAAGGAATCATCCATCTGGGTGCAACTTCCTGCTACGTAGGAGACAACACCGATATCATCATTATGACAGAAGCCCTGAAGCTGGTACGTAAGAAACTGATCAGTGTTCTGGATGAGCTGGCTAAATTTGCTGATAAATATAAAGCACAGCCGACCCTGGCATTTACCCATTTCCAGCCGGCACAGCCGACCACCGTCGGTAAGCGTGCAACTCTGTGGATGATGGAGCTCAAGCAGGATCTGGATGATCTGGATTATGTGCTTGGATCCTTACGTCTCCTTGGCTCCAAGGGAACAACCGGTACACAGGCAAGCTTCCTGGAGCTCTTTGATGGGGATCATGCAAAGTGCCGCAAGGTAGATCAGATGATCGCGGAGAAGATGGGCTTTGATGGATGCTATCCGGTATCCGGACAGACCTATTCCCGTAAGCAGGATACACGTGTATTAAATGTTCTTGCCGGTATTGCACAGAGTGCCCATAAATTCTCCAACGATATCCGTCTTCTTCAGCATCTGAAAGAAGTAGAAGAGCCTTTCGAGAAGAATCAGATCGGTTCCTCCGCTATGGCATATAAGAGAAATCCTATGAGAAGCGAGCGTATGGCTTCCCTGGCTAACTATGTGATGGCAGACGTGATGAACCCGATGATGGTTGCATCTACCCAGTGGTTTGAGCGTACATTGGATGATTCTGCGAACAAGCGTCTGAGTGTTCCGGAAGGCTTCCTTGCAATTGATGGTATTCTGGATCTGTACCTGAATGTTGTTGACGGTCTGGTTGTATATCCGAAGGTTATCGAGAAACACATGATGGCAGAACTTCCGTTCATGGCAACCGAGAATATCATGATGGATGCAGTAAAGGCAGGCGGTGACCGTCAGGAACTGCATGAGAAGATCCGTACTCTGTCGATGGAAGCTGGAAAGAATGTGAAAGAGAAAGGTCTGGATAACAACCTTCTCGAGCTGATTGCAGCGGATCCGGCGTTCAATCTGTCCTTAGATGACCTGAAAGCAGCGATGAAACCGGAGCGCTACACCGGCCGTGCAAAAGAGCAGGTAGATGAGTTCTTGGCAGAGGTAATCCAGCCGATTCTGGATGCAAATAAAGAAGATCTGGGCGTGAAAGCAGAGATTAATGTCTAAACAGGATTTACATGGAAGTGTGAATCTGGAGTATTACCGGGTATTTTGCAGCGTGTGCGAATGCGGCGGCATCACGGCGGCCGCAGAGGCACTCTGCATTTCCCAGCCGGCGGTCAGCCAGGCGGTCCGACAACTGGAGACCGCGCTTGGCTGCCGCCTTTTTTTGCGGACATCGCGCGGCGTGAAGCTGACGAGCGAGGGAGAATTGCTTCTGTCGTATGTCAGACGGGGAATTGATGCGATACAGGACGGGGAGACGATGCTGCGGCGCATGAAGGACCTGGAAACGGGCGAGATCCGCATTGGCGCGAGCGATATGACACTCCAGTTTTATCTGCTTCCATATCTGGAACAATTTCATGAGCAGTATCCGAATATCAAGGTGACGGTTTCAAACGGTCCGACGCCCGAGACCCTTGAAGCACTCTATCAGGGACACATTGATTTCGGTATTGTCAGCACACCTTTTGAGACCAAGCAGGCGGTAAAGAGTTTTCCGGTTCAGGAGATCCGCAATGTGTTTATAGCCGGACCCAAATACGCAGCCCAGTTAAAGGGTAGAAAACTTTCATATAAAGAGCTGTTGAACTGCCCCTGCATCTTCCTGGAGCGCAATACCAGTACGCGCCGCTTTATGGATGAGTTTCTGGCAAAGCGCGGGGTTCGGCTGGAGCCGGAGTTTGAACTGGCCACCAGTGAGATGATTGTCCAGTTTGTTAAGCGGAATCTGGGAATCGGCTGTCTTATGTCGGATTTTGCATCGGAGGCTCTTGGAAATGGGGATGTTTTTGCGTTGGAATTTGACGAAGAGATGCCATCCCGTGAGTTTTGTCTGGTGGCAGCTGAGAAAGCCTGGATGTCCCCAGCGGCTGCGAAGCTTTTTAAGCAGCTGGCGAAGGTAACCACATGAGAAAAATAGGAGCTGCAAAGTAGCGGTTTTTCAAATTACATTGCCTGGCATATGTGTGAGCATCAATAGTATAAGTGTTAATTATGTAGCTTATAAATAATATTGATTTTACTTATATAGAAAAGTTGTGTATGATTATACAGTAAGAAGGCATGATCGTTTTTCGATCATGCCGAAAAGTATTTATATTCTTCTGAGGGAGGAAAATTCATGGTACGAGCAATAGTAGGAGCTAACTGGGGAGACGAAGGCAAGGGTAAGATTACCGATATGCTTGCTAAGGAATCCGACATCATTATCCGTTTTCAGGGCGGAAGCAACGCAGGTCATACGATTATCAACAATTATGGCCGTTTCGCACTTCACCTTCTGCCGTCCGGTGTATTTTACGGACACACAACCAGCATCATCGGCAATGGTGTGGCATTAAACATCCCGTTTCTGGTAAAAGAGCTGGAAAGCCTGGTATCTCAGGGTGTTCCGATGCCGCATATTTTGGTATCGGACCGTGCACAGATCCTGATGCCGTACCATGTTCTGTTTGATACGTATGAGGAAGAGCGTCTGGGCGGCAAGTCCTTCGGTTCCACCAAGTCCGGTATCGCGCCATTCTACTCTGACAAATACGCGAAGATCGGTTTCCAGGTCAGCGAACTGTTCGAGGACGAGGCAGCTCTGAAAGATAAAGTACAGCGTGTCTGCGAGACAAAGAATGTCCTGTTAGAGCATCTGTACCATAAACCGCTGCTGAACCCGGATGAGGTTCTGGCAGAGCTGATGGAATACAAGAAGATGGTAGAACCGTATGTATGCGATGTATCTGCATATCTGCATGACGCGATCAAAGAGGGCAAAAACATCCTTCTTGAGGGTCAGTTAGGTTCCTTGAAAGATCCGGATCACGGTATTTATCCGATGGTTACTTCTTCTTCGACTCTGGCAGCTTACGGCGCTATCGGCGCAGGTATCCCGCCGTATGAGATCAAAGAGATCACAACCGTTGTAAAGGCATACTCCAGTGCAGTCGGCGCAGGTGCATTTGTCAGCGAGATCTTCGGTGATGAGGCAGACGAACTCCGCCGCCGCGGTGGTGATAAGGGCGAGTTCGGCGCAACCACCGGACGTCCGAGACGTGTGGGCTGGTTCGACGCAGTAGCAAGCCGTTACGGCTGCCGCATCCAGGGTGCGACCGAAGTGGCTCTGACCGTTCTGGATGTTCTGGGATATCTGGACGAGATCCCGATCTGCGTGGGCTACGAGATCGACGGCGAAGTTGTTAAAGACTTCCCGGTAACCTACAAGCTGGAGAAAGCAAAACCGGTTCTGAAGACACTTCCGGGCTGGAAATGTGATATCCGCGGAATCAAGAAATACGAAGATCTCCCGGCAGAGTGCCGCAACTACATCGAGACGATCGAGGCAGAGCTTGGCGTACCGGTAACCATGGTATCCAATGGTCCGGGACGTGATGAGATCATTATGAGAAAGTAACTTTATAGAATCAATTTCAGCGGCGGTCCTGCATGATGAGTGCAGACCGCCGCTATTTTTGTGTAATAGGAAATTCCTTGGAATTCTCTATTACACAAAAAGGCACATTCTTTTTCAAGTTTATTCTGAAATCAGCCAGTCAATTAAATTCTTAGATTTATGCCATCATAGGAAGAGTCCATTCCGGGATTCAAGGAAAGGACGATTTTTTCGTAATTGTCATTGATTTTTTGAAGAGGGAATAATTCAGGATAAGGTATGATTTGGTGTGAAGAAAGTTGGAGGGATGCCTTGGATAGAGTCTGTGAGAACCGTGTTTTTTATGGTATGATAGATAAAAAGAAGTCGTTTTATAAATGAAAAGTGAGACAAACGGGAATCGCCAGAGAATGAAAAATGGAAACATATAGAGATTTACTATCGCAAATTCATACAAACTGTAAAAACATACCATTTCATAAGAAATTATCAGCCTACAACATTTTTGATGTATTAGAGATACAGAGCCGTGAAGTGATCATGTGCCGTTTTTTGACCAATCTGCTGAACCCGGAGGGAATGCATGGCTGCGGAATCCGGTTTCTGAAATCGTTTATCCGAGATGTGTTGAAAATGGATCCGGTAAGCGATACATTGCTATTGCATACGGAGGTAGTCAAAGAGTACCTGATTGATAAAGAGAGAAGAATTGATATTTTCATACGGAATGCGGAGTATCAGATTCCGATCGAGGTAAAAATCTATGCGGGGGAACAGGAAGGACAGTGTTCGGATTACTTTGAGATGGCACAAAATTCCCGATTGATATATCTAACCCGTTTTGGAACTCCGCCATCTGAGTACAGCCGGAAGAAGAAAGGCGGAGGAAATTTATTACCATTAGGGCAAATCCAGTGTATTTCATGGGCAGAAGATATCTATCGGTGGCTGGAAGGTGAATTGCAAAATTTAAAAGAGCCATTTCGAGCAGTGATGGAGCAATATTTGGATGCGGTACATAGCATAGCGGATGAAAGAGAGAAGAAAGTGGCAGATAAAGTGATTGAGGCATTGTACGAATCGCCGGAAAAATTTCTTGCCGGAATTGAGATTGAAAAATCAATGAAAAAGGCAAAGGTGCGGCTGATTCGCCAGGTGTTTGAAGAATTTCAGCAGCAGATGCAGCCGATTATAGAAAAATATGGTTTGGAATTAGAAAAGGATAGTGGATATTATTCCTATCAGGATTCACAGCATGATAAATTTTATGATTGTTACAGCACCTATCCTGGATTGAATTATGTGGTAAAAAAGGCAAAATTTCAAAAAGCGGGTCTGGAACTCTGGTTTCGGATTGAGGTAGAACATAATTTGTTTGCGGGATTCTGCCTGTTTGATAAAGAAGCCAGCTCCGAGGATGGCTTTTCGAAAGGCTATCAGGTAGATGATATAACCGATGGGCTTAAGCAGGAGGCATCCAGGTATCTCAAAAAGGAAATAATTCTGCCGGAGGACTGGTGGTTTGCCTGGTGTTATCCGAACGGAAAACGCCACTGCGAAGAGGCAGAAGTGCCAGATTTTAAGCAGATGAATTCGTGCGCGGTTTCGCTTGTGGATGAAACGGCGCGGAGGGAGTATGTGAAGCGGGCGTTGGCGGTGTTCGAGAGAGAGCTTTTGGGGTGGCTTTTGTAAAAGGATAAATTGTCGCTGAAACAGAATATCATACTGCACTATAAAAACACATTTACACAAATACAAACATTGCAAATAACAAATATATTCTACCTTGAAACCGAAAGCGAGGCGTTTCACCAAAATGACTAGAGAAGAATTATTTCAATGGGTAAAACAGGAATATGGCACGGAAGCGGAATATCCGTGGAAGGATTCGAACGCAGTGCTGCGTCGGGCGGATAATGATAAATGGTATGGCGTGATTTTGAGTGTTGCAGGGAGTAAGCTGGGGTTGGAGGATGATAATATCATAGATGTTATAAATCTAAAGAGTGATCCGATGCTGATAGGTTCTTTGCGGGGGCAGAAAGGATATTTTCCGGCATACCATATGAACAAGGAGAAGTGGATCAGTGTTTTGCTGGGGGATGCGGGGCTGGATGAGCCGATTAAAAATTTACTTGCGTTAAGCTATGAGCTGACAGCGCCAAAGAAAAAGAAGAATACTTCCAAATAGGGGGGATCTTATGTCAAACTTTGAATTTTTAAAGAATACAAAAGAATATGCATTATTTGCGCCAGCGGTGATGGAAGCGGAACGGGTATATGCATCCGCCCCTGCAATGTGCGCGGTAGGATGCAGAAAGGCATTGGAATTGGCGGTAAAATGGATCTATTCTGCGGATAATACGATGCAAATGCCGTACAAGGACAATTTGCAGTCCCTGATTCATGAGCCGAGTTTCCGTTTCTCGGTTGATTATAATACATGGGGGAAGCTGCCGTTTATTGTGATTATGTCCTGTTTGGAAAGGATGGCAGCCCTCTGGCGGTGGTGGAAGCGAAGCGCACCAGCAAGGATCCGAATGTTGGTCGGAAACAGGTTATGCTGTATGCGGATTGTTTAGAGCGGAAGTTTGGCCGCAGACCGATGATGTTTACGACGAATGGATTTGAAACGTATTTCTGGGATGACAAGACTTCTCCACAGCGTCCGGTCAGTGGCATTTTCAGTAAAGATGATTTGCAGAAGATGATGAACCGACGTTCGGAACATAAGGATTTAATGCAGATTCCGATTGATGATAAAATCACGGATCGTTATTATCAAAAAGAAGCGATCCGGGCGGTGTGCGAACAGATACAGCGCGGTTATCGGAAACATTTGCTTGTGATGGCAACCGGAACTGGTAAAACAAGAACGGCTTCCAGCTTGACGGATGTTTTGAGTCGTGGAAAATATGTGACGAATGTGCTTTTTTTGGCGGATCGGACTGCCTTGGTAAAACAGGCAAAGGATGATTTTAAGAATTATCTGCCGGATATGTCACTTTGCAATCTGTGTACCAATAAAGATGATCGGAATGCACGTATCGTATTTTCAACCTATCCGACGATGTTAAATGCGATTGATGATACGAAAAATAAGGATGGCATCCGCTTGTTTACACCGGCACATTTTGATTTGATTATTATTGACGAAAGCCACCGCAGTATTTTTAAGAAATACCGGGCGATTTTCGAGTATTTTGATGCAATCATGGTTGGTCTGACGGCTACGCCGAAAACGGATGTGGATCGGAATACGTATGATTTCTTTGAAATGGAACATGGTGTGCCGACGTATGCATACGATTATGAGACGGCTGTTTATCAGGATCATGTGCTGGTTCCATATTATAATTATGAGGTAAAGACGAAGTTTCTGGATGAAGGAATTACGTATGATGATTTATTCGATAAGGATAAGGAACGGTATGAGGACGATTTTGTGGAAGATGGTCAGATGCCAGAATTTATTCCTTCTGCGGCGATGAATAAGTTTATCTTTAATGAAGTGACGGTAGATATGGTGCTTCAGGATCTGATGGAACGTGGTATTCATGTGGCTGGCGGCGATCGGATTGGAAAGACAATCATCTTTGCACAGAATAAAAAGCATGCGGAGTTTATTCTGGAACGCTTCAACAAGCTATATCCCAATATTTATCCGGAAAAGAAGGGGATATTTGCACAGAGGGTAATTTGTGATGATGCATACGCCCAGACTGTAATTGATGACTTCAAGGTTGAAAATAAGCCTCCTTTTATTGCGGTATCGGTGGATATGATGGATACGGGGATTGATGTGCCGCAATGTGTAAATCTTGTATTTTTTAAGAAGGTACGTTCTAAGGCAAAATTCTGGCAGATGATTGGACGCGGCACTCGTTTGTGCAAGGGACTTACCTGCATGGATCCGATAGACGGGGAGTATACAGATAAAAGACGTTTCCTGATTTTTGATTATTGTGGGAATTTTGAATATTTTCGTGAACATATAGAAGGTTTTGTGTCGAAGGAGACGAAATCCTTAAGTGAAAATATTTTTGGAAAACAAATCCGGCTCATTTCTCTGCCGCAGGAAGCTTGCTATGCGGAAGGTACTTATGAAGAGTGGCGGAAGGAACTGATATCGGGATGCCATAATCAGCTTGTGGAGTTGGATCCGAAGCTGATTTCTGTAAAGCTTAAATTACAATATGTGGAGAAATTTAAACAAGAGACGGATTTTGACGTGATCAGTGAAGGGGATAAGGGAGAACTTTTACAGCATATTGCGCCGCTGGTGCATTTGAATGATGAAGATGAGCTGGCTAAACGGTTTGACAATTTTATGTATGGTCTGATGCTGGCTTCTATGGAACAGATGCCATCTTTTAAGAGAGCGAAAAAGGTGCTTTGTGAGATTGCTGGTTTGCTGTCGCGCAAGATCAGTATTCCTCAGGTAAAAGAAAAACTTGATTTTATACAAGAAATTCAGACGGATGAATTTTGGAAGGTAAATGATGTTCTTCAATTTGAACGCGTCCGGCAGAAATTGCGGGAACTGATGAGGTTTTTGGATCAAGATCAGGGGGGCAGGACGATCACGACTCATTTGACAGATTCCATTATCGATCAGCAGGAGGGTGTCCAGTTAGATGCGGCATATGATTTTGAGGATTATCGGGAAAAGGTTAATCGATATATCGGGGAACATGGAAACACACTGGCGATTCATAAATTAACGCACAATATTAAGCTGACACAGGGAGATTATCAGGAGTTAGAGCGGATTCTCACGACGGAACTTGGCGGTAAGGAAGACTACCAGAGGGAGTTTGGAGATACACCATTTGGTCTGATGGTACACAAAATTGCCAAACTGGATCATGAGGCGGCGATGCAGGCATTTTCAGAGTTTATTAACGATCAGTCATTGAAAAACGGCACACCGCATTCTCGTTACTTTAGTGATGAGTTAGGTGTGCCAATTATTTTAATAGATACAGAACAAGTGTTTGGCTTGCAAAGAGATGCATGGTATAATATAAATGTAAATATAGTGTATTACCTACGAAAGAAAAATTACTTTCGCAGGAAGAAGAAATGCGTATTTTTTACAGTATCATTTTGCACAGTGTGCGAAATATCGAAAACAGAAAGCAGGGACCTTTATGCAGATTGTATCCAGCTATGGAGTAGAAATTAAAAAAAAGAATATACCG
>OGWZ01000211.1_pt1 | contig 70173 bp, 75 predicted proteins | sample 1576141 | NCBI WGS metagenome assembly OGWZ01 (sample SAMEA3541512, study PRJEB24748) | human gut metagenome | biome: human gut; feature: human-associated habitat; material: faeces | place: China | collected 2012
AATGGCACTGCGGCGAGCGCATCCTGCACGGTCTGCATGGTTTTCAAGCTGCCGTCTGCATTTAAAAATGCGCCGACGGTGGCGTTGGTGATATTTTCCTTGCCCACTTCCTTGGCACGAGCGGTTGCCTGTGCAGAATAAGCGAAGATGGTATCTGGACCGCCCTTACCCTGGGCGTGCTTGGCTAATAATGTGGTCATTTTCCGTTCCTCCTGTATTTTTATTCTGGAAAATAGTATAAATTATCTCTGAGTCTAAATCAAGAGCGCATCCCTATGATTTGGTGCGCGCATCCATCGTGATTTTTAATAGATTTCGCGTTTCGCGCTTGTCGCAGCGGCGCGAGAATGGTATACTGTAAATAGAAATAGGTGCCACCGATAGACGGTTCCTAGCTTAAGCAAAATAGCCGCAGCATCTGGACAATGGGCGGCTATTTTTTACGTTCTATATAAATACCCAAGCCAATGGCTGAAATCACCAGAACAAAGAGCTCAATTGTGATTTGAATATCCATAAGCACCACCTCGCTTTCGAGAAAATCGAAAAACGAGGAACCGCTTCTCGGCTGCCGCCTCGGTCGGTTCGCAACCGTGAGCGCCACCGGCGCTCGCTCACCCATCATGGTAGCACCTTCTATCATTATATCAGACGCCGCGCCGGGCGTCTATTTTTTGTGCAGGACGCCGCTGGAATTGACAACGGCGGCGATAAATTTTATACTTTATATATTGTGAACCGACAAAATATGGCGCGCTCCCAGCGCTTTTGAAAAAGGAGTAGACTTATGACTATGAAACGCATCCTCACTGGCGACCGTCCAACTGGTCGTCTCCACATTGGTCACTATGTGGGCAGTTTGTCCAACCGTGTGAAACTGCAGCACGACTACGACACCTTCATTGAGATCGCCGACATCCAGGCGCTGACGACCCACTTTGAGCGTCCAGAGCTGATCAGCGACAGCATCATGCAGGTCGCCATCGACAACCTCTCTGTTGGTCTCGATCCTGAGAAGGTGACGCTCTTCCTGCAGAGCCAGATCCCATCCATCGCCGAGCTGACGATCTTCTATTCAATGTTCGTCACGATGAACACCCTGCGCCACAACCCAACGGTCAAGACCGAAGCTGCGCAGTACGGCTACGACGACATGACCTACGGCTTCATCGGCTATCCTGTCAGCCAGGCGGCAGACATCACTTTCTGCAACGCGGATCTTGTGCCAGTCGGTGAAGACCAGAAGCCACACATCGAGCTGGCGCGCAAGCTGGTGCGCCGCTTCAACGATCTCTACTGCGGCGATACCCCGCTGATCAAGGAGCCGGAGATCAAGCTCAGCGAATTCCCACGTCTGGCCGGGCTGGACGGCAACGCCAAAATGGGCAAGAGCCTGGGCAACGCCATCTATCTTTCCGACACGCCGGAAACCGTCAAGGAAAAAGTCAGCAAGGCTGTCACCGATCCTAGCCGCATCCGCGCCACCGATCCTGGTCATCCGGACATCTGCGTCGTCAACAAATACCACGCTGTCTTCACGCCAGACGAACACGAGGACATCTGCGAGCGCTGCAAAGCCGGCACCATCGGCTGCGTTGCCTGCAAAAAGCGCCTGACCCAGAGTCTCAACGATCTCCTCGATCCATTCCGCGAACGCCGCGCGTATTACGAAGCCCATCTCGACGACGTGCGCGACATCATCCGCCAGGGCAACGCCCACGCCAACGAGATCGGCAACGAGAACATCGCGAAGATCAAGGAAGCCATGCATCTCAACCTCGGCGGAGTGCAGGCATGAGCGGACGCTTCATCGTCCTCGAAGGCATCGACGGCAGCGGCAAGGGCACACAGCTCGCGCTCCTCGCTGAGCGATTGACGAACGCCGGCCATTCTGTCTGGCTCACACGCGAACCAACCGACGGCGCCATCGGCCGTCTCATCCGCGAAGGGTTGGGCGATGCCGCGCGTTTTGACGAAGCGACGATCGCGCTGCTTTTTGCTGCCGACCGGCTTGTACACATTGAGGAGATCCGCGAGCATCTCGCCGCCGGCGAGATCGTGCTCTGCGACCGTTATGTGCTCTCGTCGCTGGCTTACAACAGCCAGACGCTGACGCTGGAGTGGATCCTCGCCCTCAACGAGCAGGCCGACGCGCGGCTGCATCCGGATCTGACGCTCTATTTCGACCTCAGCGAGCAGCTCGCCATGAGCCGCATCGATGCCCGCGGCGACGTTCACGAACGCTACGAGACACAGCGCCAGCTCTATCAGGTGCGCGAAATGTATCGCATGCTCGCCGATGTGCGCATCGCCGACAACGTCCATACCATCGACGCCAAGGAAACGCCGGAAATCATTGCCGAAAATGCCTGGCAGGCGGTGCAGAACATCCTATAAAAAATGAAAAGCGGAAGCTTTGCAGAAAAATTGCAAGGCTTCCGCTTTTTTGTGCAAAATTATTCAGCGACGACCTGGACCTTGACGGCGATCTTTACTTCTGGATGAAGCTTGATGGTCGCGTTATAGGTGCCGAGCTCTTTGATCTTGTCGTCGAGGGTGATCTTGCGCTTGTCGAGATCGACGTTATACTGCGCTTTGATCTCTTCGGCCACTTCCTTGTTGCTGATGGTGCCGAAAAGCTTGCCGTTCGCGCCTTCCTTGGCTTTGATCACGACCTTCTGATCGTTCAGCTTGGAAGCGATGCCTTCGGCCTGCGCTTTTTCGTAGGCGCGTTCTTCAGCTTCCTGAGCCTGCTGCTCAGCGAGCTTTTTCAGATTGCCTTTCGTCGCTTCGACGGCAACATTGTTCTTAAAGAGGAAGTTGTGCGCGTAGCCGCTCTTGACGTCGACGACTTCGCCGCGCTTTCCGACCTTTGGCACATCTTCCGTTAAAATCACTTTCATTGTGTGTTGTCTCCTTTCTGTGATCGCAGCTGGCGATAGTCGGCGATGCTGTCAAACACGCCGATCACCACAAACACCACGATCAAATACCACCCCATGAGAAATGCCAGCATAAGATAGATCAGCTGGATCATGAAGGGCTTCTCTGTAAATTTCAGCTTGGCAAGGCAGTAAGAAAATTCATCCATCGCCATGCAGGCTGCTCCTATTACCATAACATTTGCGCAGACAATCCACAAGACCTGATTGTCCAAATGCCGCTCCACAAGCAGCAAAATCCACGCCACGAGAAATGGCACGAGCACCGCTGGCGGCATGAGGATCTCCTGCCATCTTGGCGGATTCACCTGGACTTCTGTGCGCAGCCGCAGACAGAGCGCGTGCAGGAGCAGCAGCACGACAGCGCTGAGAGCAGCATACATGAGCACATAGATCGCCGGCGTGAGCTGCACCGTGAGATGCACGACGTGGGCAAATGTCTGCTCCGCTTCAGCGGCGCTCAGGCCGCTCGTCGCCATGGTGTTGAAGAGATCCATTTCGTCGGCAGCGCTGAGCATTTCCTCTTCGAGGCCACCGGAGAACTGCTGGAAAAATGTTGCGCCGGTGCCGGAAATGAGCATCGTCAGCGCAAGATAGAGCACTGTGCCGAGCGCTTGCGCCAGCGTCGCTGCAGCGAAGAGCACGCCGTAGCGGCGTTTGCCCTTCACGAGAAATCCGATGACCAGCCCCAGAAACACCGAGCGCAGAAAAAAGCTCACGCCGGCGAGCGGTCCCATGAATATCCCTACAAGCAGCGCCGAGCAGACGCCACACGCCACTGCCATCGGCCGAGACAGCCAGATCGCTGCCAAGGCCAGCGGCAGCGGCGCCAGAAAACCAAAGAAAAACGGCAACAGCTGGCTCATAAAGCCGCACACCGCTGCCAACGCCGCCATCAGACCGCCGATCGCGACCGGCGAGCGCTGCGGTTGATGCTGACTCATGACTGTCCTCCTCAGCTGTCGTGGTCGACCTGGTGGAAGGTTTTGAGATTGCCGATCTTGCCGGCGCGCTCTGTCAGCAGATCGTCAACAGCAGAGAGCGGAATCCTCTGATCGACCAGCATCACAGTGAGATGATAGAGCAGGTCGGCCACTTCGCCAACGGTCTCATCCTGCACGCCGTTCTTGGCGGCGATGATGACTTCGGCAGATTCTTCGCCAATTTTTTTGCAGATCTTGTCCAGCCCCTGCTCAAAAAGATAGCAGGTGTAGGATTTTTCCTGCGGATGTTCGCGGCGGTCGCTGACCACCTGATAGAGATGTTCCATACTTTGCATTGTCAGTTGTCCTCCCCGGAAATGATCGGTTTGAAAAAGCAGCTGTGGCTGCCGGTGTGACAGGCTGGACCTGTCTGCTCGACGGTGATGAGCAGCGTGTCGTCGTCACAGTCGCCCATCATTTTCACCACGCGCTGCACGTGTCCAGACGTTGCGCCCTTGTTCCAGAGCTCCTGTCGGGAGCGGCTCCAGAACCAGGTGTAGCCGGTTTCGATGGTTTTCTGCAGGCTTTCGCGGTTCATATACGCGAGCATCAGCACCTCGCCAGTGCCGACTTCCTGGATGATGGCGGGAATGAGTTCGCCTTTCTGAAAATATTTATCTAAATCCATGATTGTCTCCTTATCGTGCCGGAATGCCACGGGCGCGCATGGCGTCCTTGACTTCGTCGATCGTGAGCTCGCCGTAGTGGAAAAGAGACGCTGCCAGCGCTGCATCGCAGCCAGTCGCTGCAAACACATCGGCAAAATCGTCGACCGAGCCAGCGCCGCCGGAAGCGATGACCGGAATGTTCACGAGATCGCAGACGGCTTTCGTCATCTCCAGATCGTAGCCGGCTTTGGTGCCGTCGGCGTCCATCGAGGTCAGGAGGATCTCGCCGGCACCGCGCTCTTCCAGCTCCTGTACCCATTCAAGCAGATCTTTTCCCGTGTCGATGCGGCCGCCGTTGATCACAACGTGCCAGCTGCCGTCGTCCACACGCTTGGCGTCAACCGCCGCAACGATACACTGACGGCCGAAAAGCTTTGCCGCTTCGTTGATGAGCTCAGGATTGCGCACAGCTGCAGAATTGATGCCAACCTTGTCGCTGCCGGCGCGCAGCGTGTCGCGCACGTCGTCGATGGTGCGGATGCCGCCGCCAACGGTCAGCGGCACGAACACCACTTCGGCGGTGCGGCGCACAACGTCGAGCATGGTGGCGCGGCCTTCGTGGCTGGCGGTGATGTCAAGAAAAACGATCTCGTCGGCGCCACTGTCGCTATATTGCTTCGCCAGCTCCACAGGATCGCCGACTTCCTTGATGCCAACGAAATTAATCCCCTTGACGACTTTGCCGTCGCGCACATCCAGGCATGGAATGATTCGTTTTGCGAGCATCGTCACGCCTCCTTTGCCAGAGCCAGCGCTTCTTCAAGAGAGAGCGTGCCTTCGTAGAGGGATTTGCCGCAGATCGCGCCGTAGCAGCCGCAGGCTTTCAGCGCAGCGATGTTGGAAATATCGCGGATGCCGCCACTGGCGATGATGCGCACGCTTGGGCAGGCTGCGATGAGCGCTTCATAATCAGCGAGGGTCGGCCCGGTAAGGGTGCCGTCCTTGGCGATGTCGGTGTAGATGATGGTCTGCACGCCGGCTTCTGCCATGGCTTTCGCGAGATCGACGAAGTGCACATCGGAATCCTCCAGCCAGCCGCCGCCGCGCACACGTCCGTCTTTGGCGTCGATGCCGACAGCGATCTTGTCGCCGTATTTTTTCACGGCTTCGCGCACGAGCGCCGGATCGTGCAGCACCACAGAGCCGAGGATGACGCGGCTGATCCCGGCAGAAAGATAGCCGTCGATGTCGGCCATCGTGCGAATGCCGCCGCCGAGCTCAACCTTCAGCGTCGTTTCCCGCGCGACGGAAAGGAAAATATCTGCGTTCACCGGATGGCCCTCGCAGGCGCCGTCGAGATCCACCATGTGGATCCACTCAGCACCGGCGGCTTCAAACTGGCGCGCTGTTTCGAGCGCATCCTGCGCCACCTGATGCACGGTGTCGAAGCTGCCCTGATACAGGCGCACCGGCGTGCGGTCCTTGATGTCAATCGCTGGTAATAAGGTCATCCGACCAACCTCCCAAAATTTTTCAAAATGCGCAGACCTACGTCGCCGCTTTTTTCCGGATGGAACTGGCAGCCGAAGATCTGATCCCGCCAGACCATGCCTGGAAATGTCTCGCCGTAGGTTGTTGCGAGGGCGACGTAGCGGTCGTCGGTGTCGGCGCAGAATGAGTGAACATAGTAAAAATAGCTGTCGTCAGAAATGCCTTCTGTGAGCGGGCAATCGTGCAGAAGATGAGCGGTGTTCCAGCCGATGTGCGGCAGCTTCTGCCCGCCGGCGTCGAGCTCGCGCACGATGCCTGGCAAAAGACCGAGGCCTTTCGTGATGCCGAACTCACGCCCTTCTTCGAAGAGCAGCTGGTGGCCCAGGCAGATGCCGAGGAATGGTTTTTTCTCCGCTTCTTCCTGCAACAGCGCCACAAGTCCTGTGGCGGTGAGCTTTTCCATGGCGTCTGCAAAAGCGCCGACGCCTGGCAGAATGATGCCATCGGCGGCAGCGATCTCCCCAGCGTCGCGGCTCACAACGTGGTCGAGATTCAGATAACGCAGCGCGTTGCACACGCTGAAGAGATTTCCGGCGCCGTAATCAATGACTGCGATCATGCCAACACCCCTTTTGTCGAAAGTACACCGCCGTCGCGTGGCGCCAACGCTGCGGCGAGCGCGTGCGCGACGGCTTTGAAGATGCCCTCCACGATGTGGTGGGCGTTTTTGCCATAGAGCGCTTCGATGTGCAGCGTGATGCCAGCGTTCATCGCAAAGGCGCGGAAAAATTCTTCGGTGAGCTCGGTGTCGTATTCGCCGATCATTGGTGCGCTCACCTCGGCGTGGTAAACGAGGAACGGACGGCCGCTGACGTCGACCACGGCACGGCAGAGCGCTTCGTCCATCGGGATATACGCCGAGCCGTAGCGCTGGATGCCCGTTTTATCGACAAGATCCGCCAGCGCCTGACCAAGCACAATGCCGATGTCCTCGACGCTGTGGTGTCCGTCTACCCAGGTGTCGCCTTCGCAGTTTAGCACCAGGCCCCAGCCTGCGTGCACAGCCAGCGCTGTGAGCATGTGGTCAAAAAATCCGATGCCACTGGCAATGCGCACCTCGCCGCCGTCCAGATTGAGGAAGAGCTGGATGGTGGTTTCCTTCGTTTCTCTTTCTTTGGCGATGCTTCTCATGCTTCCAGCTCCTTCAGCACAGCCGTGAGCGCGTTCACGCAGGCTGCGTTTTCTTCAGGCGTGCCGCTGTTGATGCGCAGGCCGTTTGCCTGTGGCTGGCGGATGAGCACGCCGTGCTCCTGCATCTTGGCAAAAATCTCCGATGCTTTGTCGGTGACGATGTAGACAAAGTTTGTCGACGTTGGCAGCATTTTTTCAAGCACGCTGGAATTTTCTACGATCGGCTCCAGCGCAGCCACGAGTTCGCGGGTGCTGGCTTTGATCGTATCGATCGCTGCGCGCAGCTCGTCGCCATGCTGCAGCACACAAGTCGCCAGCGCCTGCGTGAGACGCCCGACGTTGTAATACGCCTTGGCGTTCTGCAAAAGCGTCGTCAACTCCGGCGTGGTGATCGTGAAGCCAACGCGCAGCCCAGCGAGGCCGATGGCCTTGGAGCAGGTTTTGAGCACGATGAGATTTTCGCGCTTGCCAGCGAGATCGAGCACGCTCTCGTCGGCGAAATCCATGTACGCTTCGTCGACAACGACGAGCCCGTCGAAGCCGTCAATGAGCCGCAGCACATCTGCGCGCGGCACGACGACGCCGGTCGGGTTGCAGGGATTGGAGAAGATGATCATGGCAGCGTCCTTCTCCTGCGCAAAGGCGAGCAGGTGGTCGACGTTCGTGTGATAATCCTCCTGCTCGTAGACGAACTGTTCAACGTCGTTGAGATAGGCGCCAGCGCCGTACATCGAGAAATCCGGCGATACGGTGACAACGCGGTCGCCTGGCGCAACGAGCGCAGCGTAGAGCAGCTCGATGTGTTCATCGGAGCCATTGCCGGCGGTGACGTTCTGCCAGTCGAGTCCGTAGAGATCGGCGTAGGTGCGGCAAAGCTCCTCAGCGCGAGGATCTGGATAGCGGTTGAAATCGCAGCTGTCGAGGATCGCGTGGAACTCAGCCATCATCTCTGCGGACGGACGGACGAAGCTCTCGTTGGCGTTCAATATCACCGGACAAGGCTGGCCGCCGGGGCTGTATGGGGGTCTTCCTTGAAATCGTTTGCTGATTCTCATTGTTCCTTCCTCACTTTCACTGCATTGGCGTGCGCCGTCAGCCCTTCGGCTTCGGCGAAACGGATGATGTCATCGGCGCCGTTCAAGAGCGCCTGTTTGCTGTAGGCGGTGAAGCCCATGCGCTTGTAGAAGCTGTCGACGCCGAGCGGCGAAAAGAAACGGGCGGTGCCGCTGGTTGGGAGCACATGGTTGGCGCCGGCGTAATAATCGCCGACAGGCTCCGGTGTCCAGTCGCCGAGAAAGACAGAACCGGCGTTTTCTACACGGCCGAGGTATTGCTCCGGCTGTGCGACGGCGAGCTCGAGATGCTCCGGCGCGACGGCGTTGGCGTAATCAATGCAGGCGTCGATGTCAGGAAAAACGACAATGACGCCGTAATCTGCCATGGACTGGCGGATGATCTCAGCACGGGACAGCGTTTCAAGCTGACGCGCAATCTCGCCCTTCACAGCCTCCGCCAGCGCTGCCGAATCCGTCAGGAGCACACCACCGGCGAGCACATCGTGCTCACACTGGCTCATGAGATCGGCGGCGACAAAGCGCGGATCGGCGTTTTCATCGGCGACGATGAGGATCTCGCTCGGACCGGCGATCATATCGATATCGACGACGCCGTAGAGCAGGCGTTTTGCGGTGGCCACGAAAATATTTCCCGGGCCGACGATCTTGTCCACCTGCGGGATCGTTTCCGTGCCGTAAGCGAGCGCTGCCACAGCCTGCGCACCACCAACCATGTAGATGCGGTCAACGCCGGCAACCGCCGCTGCCGCGAGGATGACATCGCGCGGTTTGCCCTCGGCGTTTGGCGGCGTCACCATGACGAGCTCCGGCACGCCAGCGATCTTCGCCGGGATCGCATTCATCAGAACAGACGACGGATAAGTCGCCGTGCCGCCTGGCACATAGAGGCCGACGCGTTTCAGCGGACGCACGCGCTGGCCCATCATCGAGCCGTCCTCGCGGAAATCCACGTAGCTTTCCTGCACCTGCTGTTGGTGGAAGCGACGGATGTTCACTGCCGCGCGCTCCATCGCACCGAGCAGCTCGGCATCGATGCGCGATTTTGCGTCGGCGATCTCTGCCGCTTCGATCACGCGGATCGGTCCTTCGGCGTGGTCAAATTTTGCGCTGTAGCGCGTCACGGCGGCGTCGCCTTCGCGGCGCACGTCGTCCAAAATATCCTGCACGGCGCGGGTCACGTCGGCGTTTGTTTCCTGCTGACGTGCCTTCAGCGCCTGTAAATAATCAAATTCCGCTTTTCCATCGCTGATGATCGTCTGGATCATGCCTCTTCCTCCTTCAATCGTTCGATCTTGTCGATGAGCGTGTTGATCTCATCCTTCTTCAGCTTCATGCTGACGACGTTCACGATCAGCCGCGCGCTCACCTGCATCACGTCCTCAATGGCGACGAGGCCGTTTTCGCGCAGCGTGTTTCCTGTTTCAACGAGATCGACGATGCCGTCGACAAGCCCCAACAGCGGCGCCAGCTCGACAGAGCCTTCGATCTTGATGATGTCAACATCCATGCCCTTGCGCGCAAAATAATCGCGGGTCACATGCGGATACTTGCTGGCCAGACGCTTCACATCATAGCCGTCGTAGAAATCGGCGCCCTCCGGCACAGCCAGCGCGAAGCGGCATTTGCCAAAGCCGAGGTCGAGCACCTCGTAGAATGCGCCGCCGCGCTCAAAGATCGTGTCCTTGCCGACGACGCCAATGTCGCAGACACCGTGCTCCACATAGGTGATAACGTCCGGCGCCTTAGCGAGCACGACGGTGATGTCGTCGCCCACCGGCAGGATCAGCTTGCGGCCTTTATTTTCAAACGCGCTCACATCGAGCCCCATTTTTTCAAAAAGAGCGACGGTGGATTTTTCCAACCGGCCCTTTGTTAATGCGATCTTAAGCATTGTCCACCTCCAGCCATTCTGCGTGGTCGTTGTGATAATGGATCACCGTCGGAATGCCGCGCTCCTTCGCTTCAGCGATGGCGCCTTCCAGAGAATCGGCCAGCGACCATTCGGCGCACATCTTGCGCGCGCTCATCCACTGAAACGCCGCCGGCATTTCGGCGAGATCGGCGTAAACGAGATCGAGCGTCGAGTAGAACAGCGGATTCTGTTTGAGCATGACCTCCGCCAGCTGATCCACGCTGACCCCAAAACCGATCGCCGCTGCGTCCATGCCAAAATCCGCGAGCAGATGGTCGTAGCGCCCGCCACTGAGCACCGCCTGTCCAGCGCCACCGATGTAGCCGCGGAAGATCAGGCTGGAATAATAATCCGCCTGGTTGATCAGCCCGAGATCGATGATGATCTTGTCGGCCAGATCCATCGCTTCAAACTGGGCGTAAATCCAAGCCAGCTTGTCGATGGCGTCGGTGATCGCCGGATCCAGCCCGTCTGTCAGTCGGCGCGCTTCGATGAGGGTTTCGCGCCCGCCGAAGAGACGCGGCAGCTTGCGCAGAACCTGCGCCGCTGGTTTTTCACTGTGGCGCTCGAGGATATCGTTCAGCGCCGAGTAGTTTTTTTCCTCCACGGCGGTGAAGAGGGCGTCGCGTTCCAGCTCATCAATATCCAGCATCGCCACGAGGGATTTGAAAATGCCAACGTGACCGATCTCCAGACGATAATCCTCGCCCATGTCGATCGTCACGAACACATCGCAGGCCATTTTGAGGATGTCCATGTCCGCTTTCGCACCCTGCGCGCCGATCACTTCAACGCCCATCTGGCGCATTTCGTGGCTGATGCCATCGAGCGTGCGGCTCGTGCGGTAAACCGTCTGGTCGTAGCAGAGACGCAGCGGCATATTTCTGTTCTTATATTTTGTTGCCACCAACCGCGCCATCGGGATCGTCGAATCCGGACGCATGACGATGAGCCGTCCGTTGCGATCGCTCAGCTTATACATACTCTCCGCTGGAAAATATTTTCCGGCAGAGCCAAAAACATCAAAATATTCGATCCCCGGCGTGCGCACCTCGCGAAAACCGCGGCAGTAGAAAAATGTGCGCAGACTACGTTCGATATGGCTCTGCGCTTCGCTCGCTTCGAAAAGAACGTCGCGGGTACCTTCTGGGGTGAGTTTGGAATAGTTCTTCATTGATCGTGCTCCTTTCGCTTTATTAATTTAGCACGTTAAAGCAATGATGTCAACCATTGTCGCGCGTTTCCTGCGATCATTTTTTCGCGAACGCATGCAGCGCCTCGTTGACCTCGTCCTTGTCATAGAATTTGTAGCCCATCTCGTCCACCCAGGCGTGGATGGCGGCGTTGTCGGGATGGTCTGGCGTCGTAAGCACGTCCATCAGCTCGTAGTAGCCAGCGAACCCGCCGCAGGCTTCAAATGGCGCGTTGCCCATCCCTTCGCGCAGCGCCGGCACCGGCGGCACATCGTCGAGAACATCGATGAGCTCGATATCGTACGTCCAGTCGTCGCTGAAATCGTAGATGTAGCGGAACTGACGATGCTTCAACGCCAGCGGATCGAGAGGAAGATCCTCCGCCCACGCCACCTCCACAGACATATCGACGCTGTAGCCTTCCTTCTCCTTGTCGGCGAGATAATGCTTGCCTTCGTCGCTTTTCAGAAAACGGTAGCGCTCGTAGAGATCCACGTCTGCGGTGACGCGCAGCTTGAGATCATTCGCGCCCTCCTTGGTATCAAAAACAAATTCGTAGCCTTCACGGCCGCTGTAGCCGAAAAGGATCTGCAACACCTCGTGGAGCTTGGCAAAATCATAGTCCATCGGCACACAAAAACGCCGCCACACCGGCGCTTCGGCGCCGCGCAGCGTAGCAGAAAAAAACAAAGCTTTCATTATATAATGGCTCCTTCGTGATTGATCATTCTCGTGCATTCAGTATAGCATATCTGCCACGCAGCATAAAGAAAAAGCGCCCATCGGACGCTTCTCGTTGTTATTTCATCAGCATTTTCACAAAGCTGCGGCACTGCGCCAGATTCATGATGCGCGGCACTGGGTAGAGGGGATTGGCCTCGCGCAAAGCGCGTCGGCAAACGGTCTCGATCTGGGCAGCATCGAGCGTTGGCAGCGATTCTGCGAGGCCGAGACTGCGGCGCAGCGCGTACACTTCCTTGATAAAAGCGTGGGCCTTGGCTGTGTCGTTCATTTCCAGCGTTGTGCAGCCGATGGTATCCGCCAGCTCTGCCAGGCGCGGCACAGCCGCTGCGCCGTACCATTCCAGAAGCGGCGGCAGACAGATGCCGGTGAGCTCACCGTGGGCCATGCCCGTCAGTCCGCCGACGGCGTGCGCGATGGAATGGGCGTAGCCCACTGTCGCACGACCAAACGCCTGACCGGCGAGAAATGCCGCCGTGAGCATTTTGTCGCGCGCTTCCAGATCTGCGCCATCCGCATAGGCCCGCGGCAGATAGCGAAAGATCATCTCCGTCGCCTGCCGCGCCTGGCGGCGCGTTTCTGCTGTCGCCACGTAGCCATTCACGTAGGCTTCGACAGCGTGCACCAGCGCATCCATACCGGACTGCGCAGTCACCCGCGCCGGCAGTGTGCGCGTCAGGTCCGCGTCGAGAAACACGCGCTTCGGCAGGAGCGGGAAATCCATCACGGTGTATTTCGCGTGGGTTTTCGGATCGCTGACCACCGCCACGATCGTCGTTTCTGAGCCGGTGCCGGCTGTCGTCGGGATCGCATAAAGCGGCGGCAGCTTGCGCAGGCCCTTGCGCAGCGTCACCTGAAAAAGTCCGCCCAGCTTGCGCTCCGATCCTTCCGGCAGCGCCACCAGCGCTGCGATCATCTTACTGGCGTCCATCGCCGAACCGCCGCCGAGAGCGATCACGCCCTCACAGTCAAAAGCGCGATAGCGGCGCAGACCACCGAGGATATCCGGGATCGTCGGATTTGCGTGCACATCGCTAAACACCTCGACGGCCACGCCGGCGCGCTCCAATTCTTTGTAGATCCGATTCACCAATCCAGCGCGCAGCACACCGCGGTCTGTCACAACCAGCACCTTGTGCAGTCCGTCCTCCGCCAGCGCTGCTGGCAAGGCGCCGATCGCCCCCGGATGCTCCACCAGCACAGGCTTCTGCCAGGGGATCACGCGCATGGCAAGGCCGAGCCCGACCTGCACTGCGCGATATCCCGCCTTCTTCATCGTCCAAAACATCAATGTTCTCCTCTCAGTTTCTGCTTATGATTTAATCTCCCTGTTCAAATGTCATCGTCACGCCCTCGAGCGGTCCCTTCAGCGCGCCGTCACGGATTTTCGCCAGCTCGATCGTTTCATCGTCCACCACAAGCAGGATGCCCTTGTCATCCTCCTGCGGCGACCATTTCCCTTCGTGCTCAGTATCTCCGAGCGTCAGCACTGCTTTGCCGCTGTCCTCGAGCGTCAGTACGACATCTGCGCGAATGTCCGGCATATTGACATTCACGCCGCCCATTTCTCCGCGCTGCGCCTGCCAGCTGCCGAGAAATTCGCTGTCCGGATATTGCGCTGCGCTGCAGCCTGTCAGCAAAAGCAGCAGAAAAAGCGCGGCAACTATTTTTCGCATCGGTAGGACCTCCGTTTCAAAGCGTTGTAATCTTCTAGAGTATACACCATTTGCGGCCGCTCTGCCATCTTTCCTTCCTATCTTATTGATAAAACAACAAAAAATCCGCGAAAGCTACGCGCTCCCGCGGATCATATCATTTTTGATCAAAGGATCTCCGTCCAAACTTCCACGATCTCGCCGTCTACGATCGTCCAATCGTAGGCGTGATCGTTCGTCGCCTCCTGGATGTCGTTGTAATACCAGGCGTCTGGCTGATTGTCTGTCCAGGTGATCATCTCACCCACGACGAGACAGCCGTCAACATCAAAGCTGCGATCCAGCATGCGGTTGATAACCGCGCAGACCTCTGCCCGCGTAATCGCCTTCTCCGGACGGAAGCTGCCGTCCGGATAACCGCTGACAATGGCATGGATCTCTGCCGTTTCGACGGCTTCCGTGTACCAGGCGTCGCCCACATCGGTGAAACCGCCGCGCCATTCGTCGGTGACGAGCCTGTCCTCTTCAAGGAAACGCAGCGCCATCGCTGCAAATTCTGCGCGGGTGATCGCCGCATCCGGACGGAAGGAACCATCCTCGTAGCCAGAAAGCATGCCTGCGCCTGCCAGCGTCGACACTGGCGTATTATACCAGGCGTCGGCAGCCACGTCGCTGAAATCATTCTCCGTCGTCAGATAGCGATCGCGGCCATCCTCCGTCAGAAGCCGGAAAAAGATCGTCGCCACCTCTGCACGGGTGATCGCCTTCTGCGGGCGCACTGTGCCATCCTCGTAACCAACGAGGTAGGCGTTGTGGTTTTCGCTGTCGAGGCTCGGGCGATCGGTGACGCTTTCGCTCGCCAGCGATTGTGCAGGAAAAATGGCGAACAGCCCGATGAACAGCGCAGCGGCCAACAGGATCGCCGTTTTGCCTTGCCGGATTATTTTCATTTTCCTCACACCTTTCTTTCCAGGATCCGTCCAGCGCACGCAAAAAAATCGTCGCGCCGGTTGTTGCAGCCACGATGAGGAATCATCCTCTATCATGAGCTTTACAAAATACTTGATCTCGTTTTTATTATAATCAGCCGCTGGCGCAGCGCGCATTTTATTTTCCCACAAATGCAGCGCGCCATTTTTGTCTCATTAAACAAATCCTCTCTCTCCTGTTCACAACGAGCAGGAGAGAGAGGTTCGTCAATCGGTCAGCGCCAGACGCACACAGCGGCCGTCGGCGGAAGCATAGTTAAATACCGCCGTCGCATCGCGCGCAGCATCTGCAAGAGCATCGCTGGGGCGGAGCAGGAGCGCATCACCGCAAAGCTGCACAGCGCTGAAGCAGGGCGCGCCGTCGATCTGCAGCGCAGCGAGCTGTCGACAGAGAATGGTATGCAGCGCCGAGAGATCGAGGGGATCCGCAGCGAGCCAGGAAAAACGAAAGCAAGTGCGGGTCTGGCGATTGCTGTTGATCACGCGCAGCAGATATCCGGCGAAAGCCGACGGCAGGAGCGTCTCGACAGACAGCAGCATATCGCCGCGCTGCCCACGCAGTTCGCGCAAAAGCAGCGCAAGGCTGCGCGGCAACAGAACGACAAGATCGCCGCCGCTGGCGATGCACAGACGGTGAACGCTCATGGCGACGCCTCCCTTCCCACGACACCGCCTCAATCAACGGCGCGCAGCCGCTCGACGATGCTCTGTTTCTCAATATTTTTGAAGCAACACACCGGGATCAGCACAGCGAAAGCGAGCAGGATCGGCGTGCAGATGACAAGCGGCAGCAGCGTGAAATGAAAGGTCGCTGTCCAGTCGCCAGCGACGAGCAGTCGCACGCCGACACCAACGACGAGCGCGCTCAGAACATACGACAGCACAAGCGTGATGCCGGCGTAATACATCCCTTCGCTGATGAGCATATTGCGCAGCTGACGGCGCGTCATGCCGATGGACTGGAGCATGGCGAATTCCTTCTGACGGCTGAAGATCGCTGTGAGCATGGAATTAACGAAATTGAGCACACCGACGACAGCGATCACGAAGCTGATGGCGAAGGCCATGATCGTGCTGGCGCGCGTCTGTTCTTTGTAATGATCGATGAGTGTCTGCTTGGAGGTGAAGCTGAGCGCCGGATCGTCCTCAGATTGGACATCGAGGAGCATCTGCTCGGCGGCTGGCTGATCCTCAGCGGCGACGTCGAAGAAATATTTCCGCAGCGTATTCTCGGGATACATCGCGCGGAAATCTTCCGCCGGAATGTAGAGCCCGAGGAAATCTGCGGTGTCGCTGTTTTTCCCTTCGGTGATCGGCGTAATGTCGCGGACGATGGCCATGACCTCGTACGTCTTGTCGCCAAGCGTCACGCTGTCGCCAACGTTGTAAGTCGGCGCGATCTCGTCGGCATTCTCAGCAGGGCCAGCATCGACAACGACGTAGCCGCCGCTGGCGAACGCTTCTTTGTCAAAATTTCCGGCAAGAATATTCTGCGCGTCGGCCAGCGTATCCACGACGAGCCCGTCTACGCCATAGAGGATCGCTGTGCAGCTGCCGGATGCGAGCATGTCGCCATAAGCGTCGTAGAGGCCTGGATCCGTCGCTTCAATGACGGCGAGACGTTCTTCTGCGTTATAATAGCGCTCTATATTTTTAAGAGCACTTTCGCCAACCTCGTGGTTGATCACCTGGGCGTAGAGCGCGCCTGTGCGCTCCAGCCCGTCCAAGTCGCCGATCTTTTCGACGAGTGCGCTGTTGATCGTGGTGCCCTGTGGATCATAGGTGGTAAAATTTGACGCGATCGACGCATCCTCCACCTCAAAATCGCTGATCACGGTGCCGCTCATGTATTTGTCGATGTCGAAGCTGGCGTTTTTCGCGTAAATGCCAGACAGAAGCACCAGCCCCAGCGAAAGCGATGCGATGACGAGCACGGTGCGCTTGCGATTGCGCCCGAGATTCGCCCAGGCCATGGCGCGAACGCTGGCGCTGTGGCTCTTTTTGCGCTTGCGACGGCTCAGCGGCTCCGCGTCGGTGTAGCGCAGCGCTTCCATCGGCGAAACCTTGCCGCAGGTGCGCGCTGGCTTCAGGCAGGAAATGCGTACAGTGACAGCGGCGAAGAGCGCCGCGCCGACGAAGATCCAGGGATCGAGCGCGACCGTCGCTGCGCCGCCAGTGGAGGTGATCATAAATGGCACGAGCACAGCGCCGAGAAAATAACCGATGACAAGCCCGAAGGGAATACCGACGAGGCAGAGTCGACGCGCCTGACTGTAGATGATCTTTTTGAACTGGCGTTTTGTAGCGCCGAGGGTTTTCAGCCGTCCGTAGAAACGAATATCGGCAGCGACGGAGATCTGGAAAATATTGTAGATGATGAGATAACCGCTGACAAAAACGAGCACCATGCAGATCGCCATTGGGAGAAGCTCGCGCAGCATATTCTGGCCGACGGCGCTGTCGTAGGCGATGTTTGGCGACAGCGTGACGCGCTCGCTCAGGCCAGTATCGGCGAGGATTTTCTCCGCCGTTCCGGAAGGATCGCTGTCATCCACGAGATCGATGTGGAGCATGGTGAGCCCGAGGATGCTGCCAGATTCCCGCGCCGCGTTCTGATCGACGCCGGCGCTGAGCGCCTCTGCGAAATCCTCTGAGACCCATGCCATGCTCGCCATCGCTGCCGGATTTCCCTGCCAGATGCCGCAGAGGGTGAAATCCGCTGTTTCGTGTGCATCGCTCCCCGGCGCGCTCGTCCAACTAAGATGAACGCTCTCGCCAAGCTGGTGCGCGAGGCCGAGCTTGTCCAGCGTGATCGTGTCAAGGGCGATCTCGTCCGCGTTCTCCGGCATACGCCCTTCTGTCGGCAGCGAGAGCGCAGAGTCGGCATAATCGGCGCTGGCAGCGCGCAGCTCCACCTGGCGGCCGCTGACATTTTCCGCGACGCCGACGACAATGCTCCGTGACGCTTCGGCGACTGCCGGATGCGCAGCGATGGCGTCTGCTTCTTCGTCGGTGAGCAGACTGGAGCTGAGCTGGCTGGAATAGCCGGCTTGCTGGATGTACATCTGCTGCATGTTCTCGATCATGCTCTGCGAGAGCACAAAGAGCGAGGTGAACATCATCGTCGTCAGGATGATGGCAAGAATGGCGACGAGATTGCGCCGGCGATTAGCGCGAAAGCTACGGCGCGAGAGTGTGGGCAGGATGCTGGTCTGTGGTCGCATACGCTCACCCCCTCTGCGCCACGATGCGACCGTCCTCGATGCGGATGGTGCGATCGGCGCGCGCAGCAACCTGCGGATCGTGGGTGATCATGACAATGGTCTGGTGAAAACGTCGGCTCGATTCGCCAAGCAGCGCGAGCACCTCGTCGCTGGTTGCGCTGTCGAGATTTCCTGTCGGCTCGTCAGCGAGAATAACCTGTGGCTTCGCAGCGAGAGCGCGGGCGATGGCGACGCGCTGTTGCTGGCCGCCGGAGAGGGTGTTCGGCATATGCTCGCGCTTTTCTGCCAGCCCCAGCAGCTGCAGGATCTCGTCGATATACTCCTCATCCGGCCGCCGTCCGTCCAGCTGGATCGGCATGATGATGTTTTCATAAACATTCAGCACCGGCACGAGATTGTAGTTCTGAAAAATAAAGCCGATGTTGCGCCGGCGAAAAATCGTCAGCGCTTCGTCATTCATGCGCCCAAGCTCCTGTCCGTCGACAGTGACCGAGCCGGACGACGGACGGTCCAGCCCGCCCAGCATATTGAGCAGCGTCGATTTGCCGCTGCCTGAGGTGCCGATGATGCAGACAAATTCGCCAGGCTCAACGACGAGCGAAACATCGTCCAGCGCGTGCACAATATTCGGCGCGCTGCCGTATTCCTTGCAGAGATGGGATGTGGATAAGATGCTCATACTATCAACCTTTCTGTCGCGTTTTTTTCTCATTGTAACGCGCAGAAAAAAACGCGCCATAAGCGGCGCGTAAACTAATATCCAGAGTGCGTAAATTATATGCAGCACTCACTGCAGCGGAATGATGATGCGCAGGCGGAAAAATCCGTCTGCTGTGCTGACGCTGACTTCGCCGTCGTATTTCACGACGGCGTGGCGAATGTTTCCGAGACCGAGGCCGTGGAGAAAATCGTCGTCCTTGCTGGTGCGTTCTGGCAGCGGCGCGCAGACGCAGCTGTTTTCGCAGCTGATCACGAGCATGTCGTGGCTGGTGTCAGCCTTGAGGGTGATGAGCCGCTCGTCTGGCGGAAGCTTTTCAGCCGCCTCGATGGCATTATCGAGGGCGTTGCCGAAAATCGTGCTGAGATCGAGGGGCGCGATGAATGCGCCGTCGGCGAAATGAACGACGGCGTTGAGATCGATCTGCTTTTCCCGCGCCAGACGCGCTTTGTCGCGCAGGATGATGTCGAGGGCGTCGTTGCCGGTGTGATGATAATCCTCGTAGCCTGCGATCTGCGTGCGCAGTTCGTGCGCAGCATTCTGCGCCGTGCCATTTCCCTGCTCAAGCAGCAACAGATGGTTTTTGAGATCGTGGTAGACGCGGCGCACGCGCTCCTCGTCAGCAAGCCGCGCCTGCAGATGATCGCGGGCGAGCAGCGCTTCACGCGCTGTGGCGGCAGTGCGCAGATGGTCCACGAGGGTGGTCACGAGCACCATGCTGCCAAAGCTGGCGACGATCGCCGCACCGCAGATGGGATAAGCGAGAAAACTCTGCGCTGCCGGCAGAAAACAGATGATTGTGAAGATGGCCACCGTCGACGCCAGAACGATCACGTCCACGAGCAGCCACATGCGCGCCGTCAGCCGCGTTTCACATCTCACCAGAGATTTTCGCAAAAGCACCCAGCTGGCGAGCCAGAAGCAGAGCCGCAGCGCCAGCGCAAGTGTGTGGGTGGCTGTGCTCGCAAACTGCAGCTCTGGAGAATCCATAACCATCTCCCCGTTGACGCCGGGATGCAGCGCAAAGAAAACGCGGCTGCCAAGATCGGTCATGAGATAATTCACCGCCACCAGCGCCGGATAAAACAGCAGCAGCACAGAGATCTTTTCAGTCAGACTGCCGCGATGAAAAAGCAGCAGATATACGAAAAATCCCGCCATTGTAAAAGCGACGCTGTGCCATTCTTCAGGATAGATGATCGCATCGGCCAGCCAGCCGCAGAGAAGAAAGCCGACAAGCTTCAGCGGCCAGTTGCCGCGCGGCGGCAAAAATGCGCCGACGAGCAGCCAGAAGATCAGCGCGTAGCTCCAGGTCAGGATCAGCGAGAATCCCTGCAGCAGCATCATAGCTGATCCCCCCAATAATCGGCGAGCCGCGCCATGACGCTTTTGCGCTTCGGCTGGCTGATGGGAACGTGCTCGCCATCCAACAGCTCCAGCTCAAGCTTCTGCACATCCTTCACATAGAAAAGATTGACGAGAAAGCTCGTGTGACAGCGCACGAAATCATTTTCTGCCAGGCGCTCCTCCATTTCCTTCATGCTCTTATACGAAACAATGTCGCCCTGCTCCGCATGCACGAGCAAATTGCGCCGGTAGGTTTCAATGTAGCGGATGCTCCGCAGCGGCACCTTGAAGCGGCCGTCGTCGTTGGCGATGACGAGCGCCGGCGCTTCTTCTCGGCGACGCTGGCGGACGAAACGATCGAGCTCGCTCTTGAGCCGCGCATAGCCGAGCGGCTTGACGATATAATTCGTGGCCTGATACTGATAGCCCTCCAGCGCGTACTCGGCGAAGGTCGTGAGAAAGATCAGGCCAACCTCTGCGTCGCAGCGGCGCACCTGCTCAGCAGCCGTCAGTCCGTCGACAAGCGGCATGCGAATGTCGAGAAAGATCAGGTCCAGCGTTGGGTCGTATTGTTCGATCAGCGCCAGCCCGTCGTCGTAAGCGGTCAGCTTCAGCGGTTCGCCGCTTTCAGCGCTGTAGCGGTCGAGCAGCTGGCGAAAATGGTTCACAAAAGTTGGTTCGTCGTCACAGATTGCAATATGGATCATGGTTTTTTCCTCAGCGTTGTAAAAATCACAGGCCTATTATAGCAAAAAGCATTCCTTCCTGTAAAGCAAACGCCCACAGCGTTGGCTGTGGGCGAAGGATCGCTTATCTTGGCGCGCGTCTGCCGCGCACAGCGATGGTGGCGCAGCAGTTGATGATGACTTCTTCAACGAAAGCGTCCATATCCAGCCGCGCTGTGCGCTTGCTTTTGACGTCGCAGTCGACGAGGTAGCAATAAAGATGCGCAAGGGCATCGCTGGAAAGTCGTCGCGCCTGGGCAGTGAGTTTTTTGACGTAAAATTCGTGGCGCTTGATCTCGGCGCGGATGGCGCTCTGGCTCATACCTTCTGCGAGCATGGCCTGCACCTCCAGCAGCCGACGCACAGTGTCCTCCAGCTGGCGCAGCACCTGCGGCGATTTGCTGCCGAGATAGAGACAGTCGCGGTAGGCAGCCAGCGCAGCGGCGGTGCGTCCTTCGACGACAGCGTCGGTGAGGTTGAAGATGGTATGCGTTGGGCTCGGCGTGACAATGGCGGCGACGTCTTCTTCGGTGATCAGGGCATCGTCGCGATCGGTGAGATAGAGCCGGAGCTTTTCCAGCTCGCTGGCCAGAAGCAGCGTGCCATCCTGCGGCGCCAGCTCTTCGAGCATGGCAAGCGCCTGCGGCGTGAAGGATTTGCCGATCTTTTTCGCTTCAGCGCGCAGCCACGGCGCAACATCGCGGCCTTTCGGCTGCTGACACTGGGTGGCGTCGCAGGCGGCGATGAGCTTTTTGAGAAAAGCTGCAGGCGCATCCTCTGTGGTGTAGCGAAAGATCAGCAGACTATCGGGATTGGGCGCGGCGCAGAAATCCAACAACGCCTGTTCCTCCTCGGCGGTGATGAGCCCCTTTTTGCGCGCGCCGGCGGCGAAAAAGCCTGGCTCGCGCACAACGACGACGCGCCGCTTGGCCATGAACGGCAAACTGCGCGCCAGCACGAGGATCTCCGACAGACGCACCTCTTCGCCGTCGATGCGCTCAAGGTTGAAAGGGCGGGTGTCCGCATCCGGAAGCACCCGCTCGATCAGTTGTTCTATGGTTTGGTCCATGCGCAGACCGTCGTTGCCGTAGTACAGGCGCACGCCGCTTGGCAGTCTCATCTACGGCCTCCGCTGTTATGTCCGCCATCCTGGCGTTCTTTGAGACGCTGCTCCAGCCCCTGGCGACCGGCGTTCGAGCCGGCAGATGGATTTTTCATGGCGCCTTTGCTGAGACCGCTTGCGCCGGCTGGCTTTTTCTGCTGCGGACGTTTCTGCTGTGGTGCCTGTCCGCTCTGATGCGGACGGCTGGCGCGTGCCGGCGGCACCTTCTTGGCGCCTGGCTTGGCCGGACGGACTGAGCCGCCGCTCTGACGCGGCGAACGCTTTTTCACATTATTGGAGATAAAGATGAAGGTGGCGATGTAGAGCACGATCAGCGCGATCACCAAGAGCCACACCCAGTTGAAGCCTGCCTTCGCAGAATCCAGCGCAACGAGCGGCACCTCGTCGATGGCTTCATCGCCTTCATAGATGCGCAGCACGCCGACTTCGTCGCCTTCGTTGATCGGCAGCTCAGCCTGATTGATCACAGCCTGGGAGCGATAGTTGGCGCTGTTCCCCTGAGAGGTGGTGATGGCATAATCTGCTGTGGCAGCGATGCGCACAGACTTGTCTTCGCCAAAATTGAGCGTCGTGACAACCTCGTCCTTGCTGATGAGATCGACGATCGACGTGCTGTCGAGCCCGAGATTGAGCGCTTCTTGCATATCGGCGTAGGCGCCATCCTCTGTTTCAGCATCGATCATAGCACCGACGATGGTGCGATGACCCTGACTCAGGCTCGCTGCCAGATTGATCTCCTCACCGCGGCTGAGTCCCAGACCGATGGACTGTGGCTCCACATTCTGCATGCCGTTGACATTGGTGACGGTGTCCTGGTTCATTTCGCTGTCCCAATCCAGCGTTGGCTGGATCGCCAGCTCCACATATTTCGGCAGGCTGGATGCGTGTGCGGCGAGGATCGCCATATCGCGCGCCGTCGAGGTTTGGTCATCGGCAGAGCCGTAGCACGATGCGAACGTCGTGTCGCTCATGCCGAGCTCCTGCGCCTTGGCGTTCATCTCGTCGACAAACGCCGACTCAGAACCAGCCAGATGGTTGGCTGCAGCGATGGCTGCGTCGTTGGCATTGTAGATGATGATGCCCTGCAGAAGATCGTTGAGATTGATCTTTTCTCCCTTGCGCAGATAAAGACGGTTGCCATTGTTGGCAGCTTCCGGAATCTCCGGCACAGTGACAGAATCATTGAGGTTTCCTTCCTCGATAATGAGGACAGCAGTCATTATCTGCACCAGTGTGCCTGGATCATAGGATTTGTCATAATTGTTCCCAAACAGAACCTGTTGGGTGTCGCCATCGATGATGGCATAGCTTGCCGCGCCAATTTCCGGCAGATCCTCTGTCAGAACATCGGCGGACGCTGCATTCGGCGCAAGTCCCAGGCACAATGCCAGGACCATGAGCGCCGCTAAAACTCTTTTTTTCATTAAACGCTCACTCCTTGTGATCAGACGGTTCGCATGATCGCTCAAATAATAAAGCTCATAATTACTTTCATTATATCTAAAAAATACCTCGACTGGCTAGTATATAGACGTTACAATTCGATAACAAACCGCCTGTTTCAGGAAAATTTTCATTTATTCCATCCATTACTCATAAAACCCTTGCAAAATTCCGTCGCGTCGTGTATTATAATATTCGTATCTGGGGGTATGGCGCAGTTGGGAGCGCGTCTGAATGGCATTCAGAAGGTCAGGGGTTCGAATCCCCTTATCTCCATCGTAGAAAACTCGTGGTTTTACCGCGAGTTTTTTTATTTGCTCTAACGTTGCTTCGACACACACAAAAAACACCGCAGGCGAAACTGCGGTGTTTTTGTGTAAAGAATTATTCAGCAGCCTGACCGCTGGTGATTGGCAGCACGGCGCCTTCAAAGTGATCGGTGATGAACTGTTTGCATTCATCGCTGGTGAGCACTTTCTTGATGACCTGTGTCTTTTCGCTGTTTTCTTCGCCTTCACGCACGGCGACGATGTTTGCGTAGGTCTGAGCAGCAAGGCTGTCGGCAGCTTCTACAACGAGGGCATCGTCAAATGCGAGGCCGGCGTCGAGGGCGTAGTTGCCGTTGACAACAGCGATGTCAACATCGGCAAGGGAGCGTGGGATCTGTGCAGCTTCGAGCTCAACGATTTCGAGGTTCTTTGGATTTTCTTCGATGTCGAGCTTGGTTGCGGTGATGTCAGCGCCATCTTTCAGAGTGATGAGGCCGTTTTCCTGCAGAAGCAGCAGTGCGCGTGCTTCGTTGGTGGTGTCGTTTGGCACAGCAACCTGAGCGCCGTCTGGGATGGAGTCGAGGTTGTCGACTTTGTCAGAGAAGATGGCCATTGGTTCATAGTGAACTTCGCAGGCAGCTACGAGATGGGTGCCGTTTTCTTCGTTGAAGTTGTCGAGATATGGGCCATGCTGGAAGTAGTTGGCGTCAAGATCGCCAGCTTCCAGGGCGTTGTTAGGCTGTACATAGTCGGTAAATTCAACGACGTCGAGAGTGTAGCCTTCTTCTGCAAAAGCATCGGCAAACTGGTTGAGGATGACGGCGTGTGGGGATGGGGAAGCACCGATGGTGATGGTCTTATCGTCAGATGTGGTGCTTTCTGCAGCAGTGCTGGTTTCAGTAGCGGTGCTGGAAGCGGTTTCTGCAGTGTCACTGCCACCGCCGCAGCCAGCGAGCAGGCCGATAGCCAGGGTTGCAACAAGTGCGGATGCGAGCCATTTTCTTTTCTTCATAAATCATTCTCCTTATCTTTTTGGAATTTCTATTTAGTCATTGATGCGCTTATCCGAGCGTTTGGCGATTCTGGAGCCAACAGACTGGATAATCTGCACCATAATCACTAACAATACAACAGTGATCAGCATCGTACCGCTGTCGTAGCGGTTGTAGCCGTAGCGGATGGCGATATCGCCCAGGCCGCCACCGCCGATGAAGCCGGCCATGGCGCTATAGCCAAGGATTGTCGTCGCGCTTACGAGCACGCCGTTCAAAAGAGACGGCAGCGATTCTGGCAGAAGCACCTTCGTGACGATCTGCATGTTCGACGCGCCCATGGACTGCGCCGCTTCGATCACACCGTGGTCAATTTCGAGGAGCGACTGCTCCACCATACGCGCCACAAATGGCGCCGCCGAAACAACCAGCGCCACGATCGCGGCCTTCGTGCCGATCGTCGTGCCGACGATCATGCGTGTGAATGGCTGGATCGTGATCATCAGGATCAGGAACGGCACAGAGCGCAGGATGTTGACAATGCCGCCAACGATCCAGTTGAGGCTCGCCATCGGATGGATGCCGTTTTTGTCGCTCATCACAAGGAACACGCCCAGCGGAATCCCGATCAGGTAGCTGATCGCTGTGATCGCCACCGTCATGTAGATACTCTGCCATGTCCCTTCAGCAAGCATCGAGAGCATTCCCGGTTCAAGCATCCTGGCTCACCTCCTCCGCAGAAATGCCGCGGTCTTCCAGATAGCGCATCACGCGCGCCGATTCCATCACATCTGCCACCTGCACCACCAGCTCGCCGAACGTATCGCCCTCGATCGAGCGCAGATCTGCGTGGATGATGTTGACGGCAATGTGCAGATCCAGGATCATCTGCGCGATCACCGGCTCCAGCGCGTGGCTGCCATTGTAGACAATGCGCAGGAAGCGTCCCTCGCCAGGACGATAGCTCACAGGGTCCTCGTCCTCGCGGTAGACAAGCATACGCGTCGCGTCCGTCTTCGGATGGGTGAAGATCTCCGTCACCGAGCCCACCTCAACAATACGGTGGTTCGCGATGACTGCCACACGCTGGCAGACCTCCTCCACCACACTCATCTCGTGGGTGATGATCACAACCGTGATCCCCATTTCCTGGTTCAACCGCTTGAGCAGCGCCAGGATCGACGCCGTCGTCTGCGGGTCAAGCGCCGAAGTTGCCTCGTCGCAAAGGAGCACCTTCGGATTCGTCGCCAGCGCGCGGGCAATCGCCACGCGTTGCTTCTGACCGCCGGAAAGCTGCACCGGATAGGCATTCGCCCGTTCCGAGAGCCCCACGATCTCCAAAAGCTCCAGCGCACGCTTCTGCGCCTCGTCCTTCTTCACGCCAGCGATCTCCAGTGGGAAGCAGACATTTTCCAGCGCCGTACGCTGCATCAGCAGATTGAACTGCTGGAAGATCATGCCCATCTGCTGGCGCACCTGGCGCAGCTCCTTTTCCGACAAGCTGCCCAGATCGCGACCGTCAAAGATCACACTGCCGCTTGATGGCTTTTCAAGGAAGTTGATACAGCGCACCAGCGTACTCTTGCCAGCGCCGGAAAGCCCGATAATGCCGAAAAACTCTCCTTCCCTGATACCGAGATCGATCCCCTCCAGGGCGACCACCTCCCGGCCCTTGATCTTAAAGACCTTGTGCAGGTCCTTGATTTGTATGAGGTCCTTCGCCTCTTGCATAAACGTCCCCCTCTTTTATTTCTTATTTCGTGGCTGACGCGGCGTAAGCTCCGCCAGATCATACGGTGTTCCCGGATAAACAATGTGGTTCATCCAGTTTGAGAACAGCAAATTCGCATGACCCCGCCAGCGCACAATCGGTGCAAGATTTGGATCGTCTCCTGGAAAATAATTGTGCGGGAACGGCACATTATCCAGCCCCTTTTTCACATCGCGTTCATATTCCTCCGCCAGTGTCAGCGGATCATATTCAATATGACCGCTCGAAAAATAATGGCGCTGATCGATCGTCGTCGTCAGAAGCGGTCCCGCCTCATCGCTTTGCGCCAGCACCTTCAGATCCGGGCAGGCGACAATATCCGCCGCGCGATTCTCCGTGTGACGGGAATGCGGGCAATAGAACATATCGTCGAAGCCGCGGGTGATGTCGCGGTCGCGAATCAGCCGATGCTCAAACACGCCAAAGAGCTTTTCATCCAGGATGTGTTTTTTGATCCCATAGTAGTAGTAGAACGCCGCCTGACTCGCCCAGCAAATGAAAAAGCTCGAGTAGACATTCGTGTTGCAGAACTCAAACACCTCGCAGAGCTCTTCCCAGTAGTCCACCTCTTCAAAATCCAGCATCTCCACCGGCGCCCCAGTGACAATAAAGCCATCGTAGCGGCGGTCCTTGATATCGCTGAACGGATGGTAGAACTTCAACAGATGATCCTGCGGCGTGTTCTTGCTCTTGTGATTCGTTGGCATCACAAGATCAATATCCACCTGCAGCGGCGTGTTCCCGATCAGCCGCAGAAACTGCGTTTCCGTAGCAATCTTTTTTGGCATCAGGTTCAACAGCCCAATATGCAGCGGACGAATGTCCTGGGTGCGGGCGCGCTCCTCATGCATCACAGGGATAAATTCCTGCTTCAACGTCTCCGTAGCCGGAAGATCCACAGGGATGATAACAGGCATAGCGTCCTCCTTCCTTCTTTAGTTCACACGCGGGCTTCCCCGCTTACACCAGAAAGGAACTCAGACCTGTGCCAGCGCCTGTTCGATATCTGCAATGATATCGTTGATGTCCTCGATACCCACGCTGAAACGGATCAGGTTTGGACGCACGCCCGCCTTAACCAGCGCTTCGTCGTCCAACTGACGGTGCGTCGTGCTCGCAGGATGCAGCATATGGCTGCGCAGATCGCCAACGTGCGTTACCAGCGTCGTCAGCTTCACACTGTCGATCACCTTTTTCGCCGCAGCGCTGCCGCCCTTCGGCCCAAACGCCACAACCCCCGAGCAACCATTTGGCAGATATTTCTGCGCCAGCTCGTAGTTTGGATCGCTTTCAAGCCCAGGATAGCTTACCCATTCCACCTTCTCGTGCTGGGAAAGATATTTCGCAACAGCCAGCGCATTTTCGCTGTGACGCTGCATACGCACAGCCAGCGTTTCGCAGCCAAGGTTGATCAGGAATGCATTGAACGGACTCATCGTCGCGCCAATATCACGCAGAAGCCCAGCGCGCGCCTTCGCAATGAACGCAGCGTTGCCAAAAGCTTCCGTATAGACCAGACCATGATAGTCCAGATCCGGCGTCGTCAGCTCAGGATATTTGCCATTGTCCCAGTTGAAATTGCCGCCATCAACAAGCACCCCGCCCACGCAGGTCGCATGGCCATCCAGATACTTCGTTGCAGAATGGACCACAATGTTCGCGCCAAATTCGATCGGGCGGCAGAGATAAGGCGTAGGGAACGTATTGTCCACGATCAGCGGCACATCCGCCCACTTCGCCAGCGTGCTCATCTTGTCCAGATCCAGCACATCCAGCGCAGGATTGCCCAGCATTTCGCTGAAAATGCAGCGTGTTTCCGGACGGATGTACGTTTTCATCTCCTCCAGCGAAAGCGTTGGCTCAATAAATGTCACCTCAATCCCCATGCGTGGCAACACACTCCCAAGGAGCGTATGCGTCCCGCCGTAGAGATTGCTCAAAGCCAGCACATGCTGACCAGCGCGCGTGATATTGATGATCGAAAACAGCGTCGCCGCCTGACCAGAAGACGTCGTCAGCGCACCAACACCGCCCTCCATCAGAGCAATCTTCTCCTCCAGCCAGGAGAGAGACGGATTGCCAAGACGCGTGTACATCGGCGTACCCTGCTTCAGGTCAAACACATCCGCCAGTTCATCTGCACTGTCGTATTTGAATGTCGTCGACTGCACAATCGGCATCGTGCGGCACTCAGCATTGCCAGGAATATACCCACCCTGAATGCACTGCGTCGCCACAGACGTGTTCTTCAATTCTTCGTTGTTCATCGGAATACCTTCTTTCTGAATAATTTCTCATAAAAACAAAATAACCATTTCCGGCAGGAAATGGTGTACGATATCGATCACTTATCTGCCAGACATTGTCTGCTGGATTTAGCACATCACCACAAAGGCTGTTGCCGGGCTTCACTGGGCCAGTTCCCTCCGCCGCTCTTGATAAATGTTATTTTGTTAGAACAAGTATAGAGGATAATCCGAGGAAAGTAAAGGGAAATGTGCCAAACTTAGATAAATCCCGCTTATATTTATGCACGCGCACAAAGTCACGCCGCGCTCCCAACTAACTCTCAGGCTCGCTCAAGCTCATGGCGCGTCAGCTGCTCATAGTGCTTGTAGAGCGCGCCAAAGCGGTAGCGATAATTCCGCTTCCACGGCTTCGCTTTCCCGCAGAAATGGAGGATCGTCGTGTGCGCCATGATCCAATCCATATCAACCTCACCCCCAGAGGTCACAAAATAACCGTGATAATCCCGCGCGTCGTAGTTCCAGCGCACATCCGAAAGCGGCAGCACACGATCACCAAAGAGGGCATTCAGCATATCCTGATCTGGCAGGATCAGCGTGTTCATATGCGCCGCGGCGTAGTCGAACAATTCCTGCGGCACGATCTCCTGCCGGCAGCGCACCAGATCCATGAGCAGCACACCGGAATTAAAATAATCGTTTTCCACGCCCAACCGCACGCGGTTGACGCTCGAAACGAGCTCCGTTTTCCCGGTATGCGCGCAGGCCGCAAAAAGATGGCCGTCCAGCGCCGTCTCCCAGAGCGGACGCAGCGGATTGATCACGAGAATATCCGGATCGAGATAGAGAACGCGCTCCACTTCCGGCGGCAGGAGATGACCAGCCAAGAGCCGGTAATACATTTCCTAGGGATATTGTTTCGTCACCGGCGCTTCGGCGAAAAGTGATTCATCCACCGCTACCGACGAAAATTTCCAGCCATAAGCATCACAGCGCCGCGCGATCTCATCCAGCTCCGACCGCGAAAGCGAACGATGCATCAGATAAACACAAAAATCCTCGTCCTGATTGTTCAGACGAATCGATGTCAGCACCACATGAAGCCGCGGCAGATAGTTTGCGTCGAGGGTAAAAAGTAAATTGATCCTGTTCATTTTGCCCACATCCATCCTTTCTCTTCTCTAAAGATAGCATAATTTTTTTCCAGCCTGCATACCATCATAAAATAAAAAGGTATTGAGTAAAGCGACGCAAAAGCGGCGAATTGCTCAATACCCACCTCCATTACTCATTAATCATTACTCATTTTTCATTGCGCGCGAAGTGTAGAGCGCTAACGATTCAAAATCTCCATAAATTCCTTGCCAGTGATCGTCTCCTTCTGATAGAGATATTCTGACAGCTCGCGCAGCTTGTCGCGGTTTTCCAGGAGGATCTTGCCCGCTTTGTCGTGCTCGCGCTGCACCAGTGCAACCACCTGCTCGTCAATCTTCGTCTGGGTTTCCGCCGAGCAGGCCAGCGACGCATCGCCGCCAAGATACTGGTTCGTCACTGTTTCCAGCGCCACCATGCCAAAATCCTTGCTCATCCCATAGCGGCTGATCATCGCGCGCGCCAGCTTCGTCGCCTGCTCAATATCGTTCGCTGCTCCCGTAGAGATCGTCCCCAACATAACCTCCTCCGCAGCGCGGCCGCCTGTCAGCGTGGCGATCTTGTTCTCCAACTCCTCCTTCGTCATGATGTAGCGCTCATCCTCATCCACCTGCATCGTGTAGCCCAAAGCCCCAGACGTGCGCGGAATGATCGTGATCTTCTGCACCGGCGCCGAGTGCGACTGCAGCGCCGCAACCAATGCATGGCCAATCTCGTGGATCGCCACCGTCCATTTTTCCGAGTCCGAAAGGATCGCATTCTTTTTCTGGTAGCCCGCAATGACCACTTCAATGCTCTCCTCCAGATCCGCCTGCGTCGCAAATTTGCGCCCATCGCGCACCGCGCGCAGCGCTGCCTCGTTGACAATATTCGCCAGCTCCGCACCACTCGCACCACTCGCCATGCGGGCGATCTTGTTGAAATCCACGTCGTGCGCAACCTTCACCTTGCGCGCATGCACCTTGAGGATTTCTTCGCGTCCCTTCAGATCCGGCAGCTCCACCGGCACCCGACGGTCAAACCGTCCCGGACGCGTCAGCGCAGGGTCCAGCGATTCCGGACGGTTCGTCGCCGCCAGAATGATCACGCCGCTGTTGTCCTCGAAACCATCCATCTCCGTCAACAGCTGGTTCAGCGTCTGCTCACGCTCATCGTTGCCGCCAAAATTGCCCGCATTGCGTTTCTGGCCGATCGCATCGATCTCATCGATAAAGACAATGCACGGCGCTTTTTCCTTCGCCTGCTTAAAGAGATCGCGCACCTTCGATGCGCCCATCCCCACAAACATCTCGACAAATTCCGAACCACTCATCGAGAAAAACGGCACATTCGATTCGCCAGCGACAGCTTTCGCCAGCATCGTTTTCCCCGTCCCAGGAGGGCCCACCAAAAGCACGCCCTTTGGCATCGACGCGCCAATCTCTTTGTATTTCGACGGATTGTGCAGATAATCCACGATCTCCTGCAGATTTTCCTTCGCTTCATCCTCGCCAGCGACATCCGCAAAGCGGATCCCCTCCGAGGATTTCACATAAACCTTCGCATTCGACTTGCCCATGCCAAACATCATCGAATTCGCGCCGCCGGCATTTTTCATCAAGCGCTTGCTCATCCACTGACCCAGCGCAAAGAAGATCAACAACGGAATCCCCCAGCTCACAATAAAGCTCATCAGCGGGCTCATCTGCTCCACAATGTCCGAAGAAAATTTCGCGCCGCTGTCGTAGAGCCGCTGTGTCAGCTGTGGATCGTCCATGATCCCTGTCTTATAGATCTTGCTCTCATCCTTATTCGTGAAAACAATCTGGTTTTGCTCCACCTCCACCTTGCCAATCTCGTGCTTCTCCGTCATCTGCATGAACGTGCCATAGTCCACCTCCTGCACCTGACGCTCCGTCAGATACGGCATCGCAAACATATTCAGCAACAGCAGCACGATCAGCACAATCCCGTAGTAGAAATACATCGGCCGCTTCGGATTTTTTACCTCATTCATCTTTGTTCCTTTCTTCCTCATACTGCATATCCAGCGCCGTCGCCGTCGCCAGAAGCGCATAGCGCATCGCCAGCGCCGCAAAATCGATCGCATATTCCGCATAGAGTGCCGCTTCGTCGCTCTTCGACGCACCGCCAGCCACAGCCGACCAGTTCGTCTTCAGCGAATCGTGCAGAATATCCCCCGCCCTGCGGCAGTATTCCAGCTGCACCTGCGACAGCTGCTGACCCGTCAGAAAACGCATCGCCTTCGCACGGTTTTTCAGCTCAACGATCACATCCGCCCATTCTGCCTCCAGATGCGCGCGCGCCCTGCGCACCTCATCCGGATCCGCACTCTCAAGCTCCGCAATATGTCGCTGCATCAGCGCCGCCTTTTCCGCCAGATCCTCCAGCTTCGCTGAAAATAATCCAATATTTTGTTCCATAGGTGAAAACCTCCTTTATACCCACCGTTATACCACCAATTCCCGCCGCGCACCACTGCCAATATCTCTCATCTGTCCTGACACATCCACCAATCCGTCAAAATTTTTGACAAACCACCCCAACTGTAAAACAAAATTTCTCCGCAACCCCACGTAGCGCAAACGCAACCATCAGTTTCTGGTAAAATCGCCTGAAAAAGTTTATCCTTATAATGAAAACCGTGCTACAATAAAAGCAAACCAAACGGAGGCGATCACATGACATTGGGAGAAAAGATCCGCACCCTGCGCAAAAAAGCCGGACTCTCGCAGGAAGCCCTCGCCGAAAAGCTCGGTGTTTCCAGACAGGCCGTCAGCAAATGGGAAAACGACAACGGCATGCCCGAAACAGAAAAACTCATCGTCATGGCCAAACTCTTCGACACCAGCCTAGACGATCTCATCGGCGAAGAAAAGTCCGCGCCAACATCCTCCACCGCCGAAAGCAGCACACAAACGCATATCGACCACGCCGCCGTCACCCTTGACGTCGCCCGGAGCTTTCTCGATTACCAAAGCCATCGCCTGCAGCGCGTCGCGCTGGCTGCACTGCTCATCATCGGCAGCTCGGCGCTGGCGTTCAGCAGTTTTTCTGGCATCATCATGCTCCTCTGGATGCTCATCATCATCGTCGCCGTCGCCCAGCTCATCCTCGCTTATGCCATCGCCGATCCCTACCGCGCTCTGCGCCACACGCCGCTCGCCCTCACCCCAGACGCGCGCACCGAACTCACCGGCCGTTTCACCGACGAACAGCCAAAACTGCAGCGTCTGCTTTTCTGCGGCATTTTCCTCGTCGGCGTAGGCTTCTGCCTAGCGCCGCTCCTCGCGACAAACGATCAACCGCTTACCGACGATCTCATTTTCGCCAGTGGCATGATCTTCGCCGGCGCCGGTGCTTACCTCTGCATCTACACCGGCGGCCTTCTGCGGACCTATCGCCAATTGCTCGAAACAGAACCCCTCACAAAGGAGTGACCACTCATGAAACGCATTTTTCTCCTCATTCCCCTGCTCTTTGCCCTCCTCGCATTTGCCGGCTGCAGCAGCGCAGATGACAGCGACATCTCTGCCAGCGATCTCGAAAAAGCCCAGGCCATCGCCGTCATTGATTCGAACGGCACCACCCTCCAGGTCATCACCGATCAAAGCGAGATCAACAACTTCGTCACCAACCTCGACGTCGACCACTGGGAGCTCAGCGACCTTCCGTCAGACGCACAGATCATCGGTCAGTTCGGTCTCTCCCAGGAAAAAACCATCCACTTCGGTGAAAAAGAGCACGACGACACCCTCTACGACGTCGCTCAGCTCACCCTCTACGACACCAAAACCCTCCGCACCCACCTCCTCGGCTTCGATTTTGACTTCACCCTGCCAGATGACGCCTACGAATATCTAGCAGCGTATTTTGCGTAGAGCATACAGTAAAAGCAGTGTCAACCGCGTTTAACTAACGCCAATTGACACTGCTTTTATTTTCCTGCGTTGTCTTTTCCAGCGATTTGTCATGCGAAATATTTGCGCATTAACAACAGGTTCGATCAGCAAACCTCAATCTCATTTGTGCGCTGAACACGCAGCTTCCAATTTGCAGAAACTGTTTGCAGATCGACCAGTCTGTGATACAGTCCGTTTTCTTTCATTAATTTCTCGTGCGTTCCGTTTTCAACCACAGTACCATCCGCCAGGACAACAATATTATCGGCAGCTTCCACCGTTCTCATTCTATGGGCGATGATAAGAACTGTCTTTCCTCGTACCAGCCGAGATATTGCGTTTTGAATTTCAGTTTCGTTATCTACATCAAGAGAAGCAGTGGCTTCGTCCAAAAGAATGACTGGTGCATCCTTCAACAGGGCTCGGGCAATAGAGAGCCGCTGACGCTCACCGCCAGAAAGCGTGGCTCCGTTTTCACCGATCACCGTCTGATAGCCGTCGGGGAGTTTTGAAATAAATTCATCACACTGCGCCGCTTTTGCCGCAGCAACCACTTCCTCATCCGTAGCATCTTTTTTACCGATGCGAATATTTTCCATGATGGTGTTGTTAAACAGCACAACATCCTGAAAAACGATGGAGAAATTTTTCATCAGGACGGTTGAATTAAGCGGAGCAATATCGGTTCCGCCCAAAAGGATTCTGCCGCCATCCAGAGGATAAAATTTGGCTGCCAGCTTTGCAACTGTGCTTTTACCACCGCCGGACGGACCGACTAACGCTGTGACCTGCCCCTGCTTAGCAGTAAACGAAACATCCCGCAGTACCGGCTTGTCCTTTTTGTAAGAAAACCGAACATGATCGAAAGTAATATCATATCCGTTCGTGTGAACTTTCTTTTCGCCAGTTTCTTCCGGATATTCTTCTATTTCTTTCAGGCGATTCACCTGAAGCTGTACCGAAAACAGCTCCGCCATATTTGCCATCGCTCCGGAAAGCGGATCATACAGTCGAGAGGCCGCAATCAAGAATAGGATATACGTAAACAGAGTCGTATCCTCACTTACAACAAGGCTGTTGCCTACCACGATCACCGTTGCCAGACCAAGCCGCAAAAACATTTGCCCTGTGGCCAGCAAGCTCGCCGTTGTCGTTTCAGAAAAAATCTGCGCCCTTTCCGCAGCATCCATTTTTGCGTCCAGCTTGCGGAGATACGTTTCCTCTTGATTGCAGGCTTTTATATCCTGCACGGTTTCCAAACATTCTTGAATGCCTTCGGCCAGTTCCAGTCTGGCGTTCATGTGTTTCTGGCCAAGTTTTTCTTGCCACTTCCGTGACAGAATGACGATTGCAAACGAAATTGGAGCCACCCACAGAAGAGCCAGGCCCATTTTCCAGTTGAAAATCAGCAGACCGATACAAACGATTCCTGTAGAGATAACTGCGCCAAAAAATTGCGGGACCGTATGGGAAAATGCGTGTTCAAAATTTGCACAGTCGCCCATGATTGTGCTTGTCAGATCAGCAAGATCGCGCTGATGAAAAAAGGTTAACGGAAGCGTGCGCAATTTTTCCGCAAGTCCGATGCGCCGTCTTGCACTTTCCTCATACGTTCCGAGATACGCTGCAGTGTACTGACAATAGTGGAATATAAAAACAACAGCCAAGATCACAAGACCAATCACAGTGTAAAAAGCAGTGCTGATCTCTGGTGCGCGCGTTCCCAGAACAGGTGCAAGAAACTGGTTGAGGACATTAGCCAGAAGAATAACAGGAAACATCAGGCTGATATTTGCCAACACCGAATAGGCAATTCCTTTTAACAGATCTTTTGCGCCTTGATCGCTTAACGCATACTTCTTTTTCAGCGTTTTAATCATGCTGCTCGTCCTCCTTTCGGATTTTCCACGCGATCTGCTTCTGATACGCCTGCCACATGGATGAATAAATGCCATCTGACGCCAGCAGTTCTTCGTGGTTTCCCCGCTCTGCGATCTGTCCGTCCTTAAATACCAGGATGAGATCTGCGTCTTGAATCGTCGAGAGCCTGTGAGCGATCATCAGAACCGTTTTATTTTTCGTCAGCCGCTCAAAGGCAAGCTGTATTTGATGTTCGTTTTCTGCGTCTGCAAATGCTGTGGCTTCATCCAGCACGATAATTGGAGCATCCTTCAAAATCGCCCTCGCAAGCGCAATCCTCTGATTCTCGCCACCGGAAAGATAAGTGCCTCCCGTTCCAACGAGCGTGTCGAGTCCATTCGGAAGCCGATCGATAATATCTCTGCACTGTGCATCGTCGACCGCTCTCAGAACTTCTTCCCTGCTAGCATCCGGACGAGCTGCTTTTATGTTATTCAGCAATGTATCTTTGAACAGGCAGGTATTCTGAAATACGAAAGCAACCCTTTTCATCAATTCCTGTTTCTCAATATCGCGCACGTCCACACCGCCAATAGAAACGGAACCTGACTGAACATCATAAAATCTGGGAATAAGGCTTGCTGCCGTACTTTTCCCGCTGCCGGAAGCACCGACGAGCGCAACCGTTTTTCCTGCCGGGACCTCAAAACTGATATGGTCTAAGGCTTTCTCTTTGGCACCGGGATAGGAAAAAGATACGTCCGAAAACACAATCGAAGCGTCTGCCGGAATCATAGGATGTTCTGGCTTTTTTAATGGTTTTTCCTGCAAAATTTCGTCCAATCGGCTGACTGCGCTTTTGGCCGCCATAAGCTGCTCACTGGCAAACATAATCCGGTTCATCATTGTTGCACAGACGGGAGTAAACAAGCTATAAAACAGAAAATCCAGCACAACATTTTCATAAGTCATCCGTCCGCTGACCCCGGATAAAATAAACATGGCAGCCGGAATAAGCAGAACATAGGTACTGTTCAATGTTACTGTAAATCCAGTAAGAGGAATACGGCATTTTAAGGCATACCCGGAAGCAAATTTCTCATATTCTTCTATTGCAGCATGAAAATTTTTGAAGGAATATACGGTCTGTTGAAATACTTTCACTACAGGAATGCCGCGAATATATTCCACAGCCTCCTTATTCATTGTTTCCAGCGCCATCATATACTTACCCATAAACTGCGCGTTATCTCCGCCCATCATCCGTTTCAGAAAAAGGACACCGATCCCCATAGGTATCAGGCAGCAAATACCCAGCCGCCAATCAAAAAGAAAAATCAAAATCATGACAGCGACAGGCATAACAATGGCTCCAGTCAGGTCTGGCAACTGATGGGCCAGAAACCCTTCTGTCAGTCCCGCATTGTCATCAATGATCTTTCGCAGCCGCCCACTTGCATTTTGGCTGAAATAGCCCAGTGGCAGCGTGACAATATGATGGATTGCCTTTTTTCGCATATTGGTTGCTGTGCGAAATGCCGCCAGATGCGTGCAGTTCAGCGCGATAAAATAAACAAAAATACTCGCTGCCGAAAATCCAGCTGCCATCCACGCATAATGAGCACTTTCCGTTGCAAGAGATATATCCCCGGCAGTAAAAGCCCCGAGCAAGTCACGAACAACAAGCCAAATACAAACAAAAGGCAACATAGATAAAATGGTGCTGATCCCCGAGAGTACGCAACCCAAAACAGTCAACGCATGATAGTTCCCAGCATATTCAAACATGCTGGATAATTCTCCGTTTTTCTGCTTCTCCATAAGCAAGGCTCCTTTCACAATAAAAGACAGGATAGCAACTGCCCGCCCATCTCTTATCATAGGATCATTCAGCTTTTCCTGCCTCTCCATTCCTGACGTATCTATCCAATCAGACAGCTGAATGCTGCATCAGGCAGTCGTAGAGACGATCAAGATTTTCTGCAACAGAGAAGGCTTCTACTGCGCCGCCATTTTCGAGATGGAGCACACGATGACAAGTCATAGCAACGAATTCGTAGTCGTGCGTAATAATGAAAAGTGTCCGCCCTGTAGCAGCAAGAGATTTAAGGTGATTTGAAATGCGCTGCATGTTACGAAAATCGAGTCCACTCGTCGGTTCATCGAGGATCAGGATCGGCGTGTCAATGAGATCTGAAACCGCAAGGGTAAGACGTTGCTTCTGCCCACCGGAGAGCGTCGCTGGATGTACTTCTTTCAACGTTTCCAGCCCATAGAGCGCCAGCAGTTCATCATACGCTTCGTCAGTGAACCGGCTACCGCCATTTATCCGCAGTTCATCCATCACGCTGTCAGCAAAAAGTTGACAATCTGTATTCTGCATGACAAAATAAGCAACTTTTCGCCGTGCACGCCGCGGCACAGTATTCCCGCCGAAACGGATCACACCATCCCTCTCTTTCGCGATACCACAGAGCAAATGAGCAAGAGTCGTTTTTCCAACACCGTTATGGCCGCAAACAGCGACAATTTCTCCGGAATATGCCGTAAACGACAATCCCGAAAACACCTCACGCTTTCGATAGGAGAAACGCAGATGCTCTACCTCAAGCGAAGTCAAAGCAGCAGGAACAGGCAACGCTTCGGTCGTAACACGTGAGAGATCAGCAGCACGGATCCCCTTCGCACGTCGCTTTTCCTCACTCATCGCCAGAAATGCCGTCGGTGTCCATGTTTCGCTGATGCGTCCATCTTGCATATAAATAAAACGATCAGCCAGCTCCGTGAGATAATAGAGCCGATGTTCCGCCACAATGAGGGTATGTCCACTCGCCTTGAGGCGTGCCATAAGAACACGCAGCGCTTCTACCGAAGCCATATCGAGATTGGCCGAAGGCTCATCAAACACATATACGCGTGGTTCAGTAGCATTCACTGACGCGATGGCAATTTTCTGCTTTTCACCGCTCGACATCGGATAGATCTGCTGCCCCCGCAGTTGCTCCCCATTTATTGCCACCAACGCCTCATTGACACGGGCAATGATGTCATCACGAGGCAGGCCAAAATTTTCACAGCCAAAAGCAATCTCATCTTCAGTAATGCTGGCGAAAAACTGGCTCTTCGGATCCTGAAAGATCGATCCTACCCGATTACCAATCTCATAGATTGGGCGATCCCGCAGTGGTTCGCCAAAAAGCAGCACCTCTCCTTCCGCCGTTCCTTCATAGAACTGCTCAGCCAATCCGTTCAAAAGCCGCGTCAGCGTTGTCTTGCCACAGCCACTTGCACCAGTGAGCACAATGCATTCACCACAGCCGACCTCGAGATCAATATGTGAAAGGCTTTCATGCGCCGCCCCAGAATAGCGAAAGCTCACATTGTGCAACGCAATTGCAGGAGTTTTTGTCATCGAATCACCGTCCATTCAAAAACGAAATACGCCAGAGACACCGCAAACGCAAGTACACACGCCAAGCCATCGGCGTATCCAAAAACGATCTCTCGGCGACAGGTGTGCGGGCATGGATTTGAAATGCCGCGACTTTCTGCCGACGCAGCAAGCTCTTCAGCAATGCGCGATGCACGAAAGATCACCGGCGTAATCACATACTCTGCCGTGCGCAGTGGATGTCGCAGACTGAGTAATCCACGCAGATAAAGTGCCGCGAAAACATCACGAAACTCGCCTTTCACCGTCGGGAAAAAGCGCAGCATAAAAGTCGTCGGTAATGCGATGCTACCAGGCGCATGGATCTTTTTAAACACAGCAACGACCTCACCTGGTGGCATACCAATGATAGGATGTGCTGCCATTACCATCATGAGAATGCGCAGCACCATAAACAGAAACATCTCTGGCATCAGAAACGTCAGACCTTCGCCATCACTGATAACACGCAACAATGCAAAAACCGCGCAGGCGGCAAGATATCTTACCGCCGCGCGGCCAAAGCCCTGGATCGTAATGTAGAATGCCAACAGCACCAGTAAAGAATCGATGACAAAATCGTTCGTCAGCACCGCCACCAGCACCATCACGCAACACACGACAAAAAGCTTTGTACGAAAATCAAAATGCACCGGCTTCATTTTAGCGCACCACGCCGCTCTTGCGGAAATGTTTGACCACGAGCTTGTTGCTGAACCAGCAGCCCAAAATAGCCAAAAGCGCCGTCACAACAAGACTCAGCAACACCCATTTAGGATCGGTATAATACATTGTCTGCATATCCACCTGTGCTTCGCTGACACCAGTGGCTATAAAAGCATCGCGGAAGAACCAGATTTCCCACATACCGTGGGCCGCGCGCCAAAGACAGCAGATGACCCATGAGATCGTTACCCGCTTAATATCGCGATAAGCATCTTTTCCGATCATCGCAAGCTCAGCAATGATCGCGCCGCCAACGAACCACGGAATCATGAACGGCCCCATCATCAAGCCGGAAACCACTGCCCACATCAGATTGAGCACCAACGCCGGACCATGCTTGCCCACCTTCATGCACATGTACACGTAAAATGGTGCCAGGATCACCGCAGCACCAGCTGCGTTAAACAGCATCGTATAGAACATAAATGCACCAGTAAGCATCGAGTAGGCCATAAATACGACAAAAATAATCGCACAGAAAATGCCAATGGTTGCCGCATCCTTGACAGTGAAACCAGTTGTTTTTACACTCATACAAATATCCTCCTTCGCCCCAGTCGTCTGTCTGCACGCCAGGTAAAATCGATCAGCAATGCATCTGTGCATTCTGACTGAGGATATTGTAAGCCTTGTCAAACTTCTTTGCCTCCCCATTCAGGTCCCGCGCTATCCATTTGGACACACTTGCGAAACTCCGTCGGAGAAAGTCCATAGGCTTTTTTAAACGCCGTAGTGAATTTGTTTGGATTTTCGTAACCGACGCGCCCAGCAATCTCCGTAACGTTAAGCGTTGTTCTCAGAAGCAACTGTTGCGACGTCTCCAAGCGATACTGTTTGAGATAAGCGTAAACCGATGTACCAAACACTCCGCGAAACCCCTTTTTCAGCGCAGTCTCCGAAAGGCCAAAGCGCTCTGCCAACTGAGTGAGCGTATAATGTCGCGTCAGATCTTCAGTGATCAGCGCCGCCACACTTTTCACCTGATCCACCTGCTTGCGGCTGAAATATTCTGTCTGCTGTACATTCTCCGCTGTATCAAGATCGCTCAGAAAAAGCAACAGCTCCATCGTTTTTAACAATCGATATCCAGGCTTTCGCCACGCCCGTGCATGATAAAGCTCTGAAAAAATATGCTCGATCGACGCATCAGCACGCATAATGAAACAACGATTAACGTCACAGATCGTGTGACGCAAACCAGCAAGATCAATGCCCAGAAGCGCCATCATCTCACGCACCACAGGATCAAGCGCATCAATACAAACAATCACACTGATACCATGATAGTGACGCAGTGGAAATTCCGTATGAGCTTTGCGTTTTGAAAGCGTACCAATAGCAAGGTCGCCGCTTGACATATAACAGCAGCTGTTTTCGCCGAAATCGCATTCAAAACGTCCGACTCGGCAATGATTAATCTCGATCACATTTTTCGCTGTCGGCTGGTGCTGATTACAATAGGCCAAATGCAGATCATTGTAAATAAGTTCAATTCCACCTAACACCTGATACACCGTGATCCGCCCTGTGCCCGTCTCATTGGAGAGCTCATAAACCTTTCCTCCAACCGCTTCCTCGTCCACCTGTTCTTCCAGCGCACCATACAAACCCGTATGCACCGCCGTCTGCACCAGCGATGGCTGCGCCAGTTGAGTAAATACTTCGCTAATGATCTGCTGTGATTCCTGCTCCGTCATTCTTTCCGCCTCCTGTTTGCTTTCGCTAACAGCAAGCATAGCACAACTGTATGCCAATTGTCCACAGGCAAGCCCAAACCCTCCGCACCCACCTCCTCGGCTTCGATTTTGATCTTGCTCTGCCAGATGACGCTTACGAATATCTCGCAGCGTATTTTGCGTAGAGCAACGCTCGCCACCCAAAACTTCTGCACAAATGTACCAAACATTTCACTAAACCAACCAACAACACAAAAGCAGCCCATCAGCGGATCGTCTCCTGCCAACAGGCTGCTCTTTCATTTATGTCAATCATTCCCCGTCCCAGATGCGCACGTTGTTTGCGTAGGCATCTTCTTCGGGCACCATATAGTGGTAGATTTTCTCCATCGCTTCGCGCACGCTTTCGCGCGCGGGATCGCTGGTAAGCACCCAGTAATGCTCGCCAAAAACGTGGGCTTCGGTGCAGGTGCGCACGAAACCAAGGCGTTCATAGAAACGCTGGCGGCGTTCTCTGGTGGCGCGGTCGTCATCGTCGAGGGCGTCGTCGACGGCTTCGATCTCAAGCATAATGGCGGGATAGAGATCCTTTGCTTCCATGATCGCCGACAGGAAACGCGAGCCCAGTCCTTCGCCGCGGTGGCTGGCGACGACGGCGAGATAATCCATGAGCACTGGCGTGCCGGCTGTGCAGGTGCAAGCGTAGGCAAGCAGTGCCCCGGTTTCGTCGTCGTAATATCCGAGCGCATCATAATGGCCGTCGGCCTGCATACGCAGCATGGCCTTGAGGGGTTTGAGCTCAGCGCGCGGAAAAGTGTCCTTCATCTCGCGCTCGTAAAGATCCTTGAGGGTCTGGGCGTCGAGTTTTTTTATCATGCTATCAATACTCCTTCATCAATTCTTCTAAGATCTGCGCCACACCATCCTGATCGTGCGGCGGTGCAATGCGGTCTGCGGCGGCTTTGAGATGATCGGCACCGTTTTCCATGGCGACACCAAGCCCGGCAAGCTGGAGCATGCCGAGATCGTTGTCGGCATCGCCAAATGCGGCCAGCCCGTCCGGCGCAAGTCCGAGCCGTTCGAGCACAACGGCGAGTGCTGGTCCTTTGCCGGCGCGCTGGTCGGCCACCTCGATCAAACGATCCAGCGACGAGGTGACATAAATTCCTTCGACTTCGCGCTCAAGCCGGTGCCAGAGCTGCTCCTTCAGCGCCTGATCGGCGATGGAAAGTCCCAGGCTGTCGATCTCTCCGGTATGCGTGCGCACAAATGCCGCCAGGTCGTCAACAGGTGTGCGTGTGCTCGTGAGATAATGAAACGATGAGCCCAAAACGCCAAAGCGCGTCGGATCGTTGAGATAGGCTCTGTTGGCAAACGCGCGTCCGGCGATGAAAAGCTCGTAGCCCACAGGATAGTACTGCGCCACATGCAAGATCTCGTCTAGGCTTTCTGGCTGCAGACTGCAGTGATAAATATCGCGTCCTGTCAGCTTGTCGTAGATGCGCACACCGTTTCCCGTAATCACATAGCGCACCGCATCGAGCGCCAGCACCTCCGGCGGGATCGTCGAAAACGGGCGCCCGCTGGCCACGATCACGGGGATCCCGACGCGTGCCATCTCTGCCATCACCGCACATGTGCGGCTTGAGAGATGCGAATGGGCATCGAGCAGCGTCCCGTCGAGATCAAAAGCAGCGCAGGTAAAACGTCTCAGCATCACAGCGTCTGCCTCCTTTCCTTATTCAGCGAACCATTCGTCGATCTTGATCTCGCTGAAATCGTTGATGTAATAATTCCCAGCAGCGTGGATCTCCGCATCGTGGTCCATCTGCGTGTCGTCCTGCACAGCAACCGTCACCAGCCCGTTTTTTCTGGCGCGCTCCAGCGCATAGAGCGCGTCGTCAAAAAAGAGCACATCCTCTGGCGCGCAGCCCAGCTTTTCGCAGGCCAGCTTAAAATAGGCGTCGCTGTTTTTCGAATGGCCGCTGTTGTCCACCGTCTGCACAAAGAGGAAATAATCGCACAGCACCAGACGCTTCAGACACATCTCCAACAGATAAGCGTCCGTCGACGACGCCACTGCCATCGGCACCCCACGCTCGCGCAGCGCATCCAGCACCTCGCGCACATGCGGCTTCAGCACGAGGCGCTCGCTGTAATTTTCTTCCAGCGTTGCGCTGAACTTTTTCGCCAGCTCCTCCGCGCCAACACCGTTCAAAAACGTGTCCGCGTAGAATTTTGCCGCATCCTCGTGGCTCATGCTTGCCGTTTCGCGCTCCGCTTCACGCGGCAGATCAACACCATAGCTCGCCATCACATCCGTCGCCAGATTGATCCACATCGGCATCGAATCCAACAGCGTTCCATCACAATCAAACAAAGCGTATTTCATTCATCTTCCTCCATCGTTGTTGAGTAGTTTCATACTCACGATTATAGCAAATAATCGTCAAGACTTGGCGAATTTTTGCGAAAAAATTCCCTACAACAGCGCCCCTCCTGCATAAATTTTCACAGTGGCTACAAGTTTTCCCAATGTTATGCTATAATGATAGAAAGCTCCTATGGAAAGGAAGGTTTTATCCATGCACAACGAACCACTTCTCGAGATCGACAAGCTGCGCGCCTCCATCGCCAGCAAGATCCACTATCTCAAAGAAAACAATTCCATCGCACCGGAATTGTATGCGCAATATGACATCAAACGCGGACTGCGTAACGCCAACGGCACCGGCGTCCTCGTCGGCATCACCCGCATCTCCGAAGTATGCGGCTACACCGTCGAAAACGGCAAGAAAATTCCATGCGAAGGCCAGCTCATGTACCGCGGCATTCCGATCACCGACCTCGTCGGCGGCTTCGAACGCGAAAACCGCCTCGGTTTTGAAGAAGTCGTCCACCTCCTGCTCTTTGGTTCCTTGCCAAACCACCAGGAGCTCGACTGGTTCTGCGGCACCCTGCAGCGCCGCCGCACCTTCCCGGATAATTTCAAGGAAGATATCTTCCTGCGCATTCCAAGCAGAAACCTCATGAACAAGCTGCAGCGCGTCGTGCTCTCCCTTTATTCCTACGACGAAGATCCCGACAACATCGAGCTCGGCAACGTCCTCGCGCAATGTCTCGACCTCATCGCCAAAATGCCGCTCATGGTCGCTTACGCCTATGCCGCCAAAGAGCATTATTTCAACGACAAGAGCCTGATCATGCATCAGCCCCTCGCCGGCGGCAGCACCGCAGAAAATATTTTGCACCTCATTCGCAAAGACAGCGAATTCACCCCGCTCGAAGCAAAAATTCTCGATCTCTGCCTGATCCTCCAGGCCGACCACGGCGGCGGTAACAACTCCGCTTTCGCCACCCACGTCGTTTCTTCTTCCGGCACCGACACCTACTCCGCCATCGCCACCGCCATCGGCTCCCTCAAAGGGCCACGCCACGGCGCCGCCAACCAGCGCGCCCACGCCATGGTCAAAGACATCCAGACTCACGTGCAGCACTGGAACGATGACGGCGAAGTTGCCGATTATCTGCGCAAGATCCTCGCCGGTGAAGCCTTCGACCGCTCCGGCCTCATCTACGGCATGGGCCACGCCGTCTACACCTTGAGCGATCCCCGCGCCGAACTCCTCAAGGACAAAGCCGCAGCCCTCGCCAAGGAAACCGGCTTCGAAGCCCAGTACGATCTGCTCGACCGCATCACCCGCATGACCAAAGAGATCCTGCGTGAGCGCAAAGGCCCAGATTTCAACATCTGCCCGAACATCGACCTCTACACCGGCCTCATCTACGAAATGATGGGCATTCAGGCCGACCTCTTCACCCCACTTTTCGCAACCGCCCGCGTCGCCGGCTGGTCCGCGCATCGACTTGAACAGGTCATGGACAGCAAGATCATGCGCCCAGGCTATTTCTACCTCGACGCCAACGACCTCACCTACGCGCCCCTCGACGAGCGTCCAGAACTGTGATCCACAATCCGCCCCTGTCATTTCGCAGGGGCGGATTTTTTCGCTCTCCTCAAAAAAAGAGAACTATTTGTCACAAATCTCTTGACCAGCGCCAAGCCATGTGATATATTTGTCCTATCAGGAGATAAATATATCACTTTTATCTGAAAGGAGCGAACCATCATGGATAAACGCCTGCCAAAGAAAACCATCCGCCGTCTCATCGCCGGTGCCTTCATCGTCATCTCCCTGCTGCTTCTGGGCGTCGCCTACTCCCTCGCTTTCAACGACGGCCGCTGGGTCTACATCATGGATCTCTCAACCTACGTTTTCCAGCCGCAGGATCTTGCCATGCTCATCCCCGGCGCGCTCATCTTCTGCTACGTCATTTATTTTCTCATCGCCATCTGGAGCCATGTTGTTCGTCTCATGTTCCGTCCGGAACCGTCGGAGGACGGCCGCCGCTATTCACGCACCGTCTCGCCACGCTTTGGCTGGTGCGGGCTCTTTGGCTTTCTCGGCTTCGGCGGCTTTTGGACCTACGCCGAATTTGGCCAAATCTTTCCTTTTATCTTCTTCGTGTTCTTTGGCTTCTTTGGTCTCTTTTTCGAAGGCAAACTTTCCCACACTCTGGAAGATGAACTCTTCCAGGAAAACCGCCGACGTGCCGAGCTCAAAGCGTACCGCATCGGCTTTGCGCTGCTCTTCGTCGTCATCTGGCTCATGGGCATGGGCTTTCTCAGCCGCAACGTCGAATGGTGCGCCGTTTTCATGCTCGCCAGTATGTCTCTTATCTACGGTCTCGTGCTCTTCCTCAGCAACTACCTGCTCTATCGTTACGAAAGGATGGAGTGAGCCATGCCAACCGTCGAATTTGAATGCCGTCTCAAACAATTTCGCACCGCCAAAGGCTGGACCCAGGAAGAACTTGCCGAGCGCGTTGGCGTCCGCCGCGAAACCATCATGCGCCTCGAAAAAGCCCAGTACAACCCCTCCCTCAAACTCGCCATCGACATCTCCCGCGCCGTCGAAGCGCCCATCGAAGAGATTTTTATTTTTCCATGAATGCACACACGACCGCTCCTGGTCGTGTGTTTTTTCGTCACAAAAATGTCAGTGCCCCCTTGAAAATCTGAGTCAATCTCCTACACTTAGAATCAACCAGACTGGTCAAACCTATTCGGTCAATCGCCGAGCCACGGAAAGAGTGACAACTCATGAACGAAAAATTTCATCAGCTGCCGGAAGAAAAGCAGCTGGCCATTTTTAACGCGGCGATGGAAGTTTTCGCGCAAAATGATTACAAGCGCGCGTCCACCGACGACATCGCTGCCAAAGCTGGAATCTCCAAAGGCATGCTGTTTTATTATTTCCAAAACAAACGCACGCTCTATCTTGAAACCTACGATTACGCAATGCGCGCCGGTCGCGCAGCCATCGACGATCCGCACCTGTTTGAGATCACCGATTTCTTCGAGCTGCTCAACTACTCCGCGCAGAAAAAGCTGCAGATCATGGCAAAAATGCCCTACCTCTATGATTTTTGTCTGCGTACTTTCTACAGCGAAAAAGAGGAGATCTCCGAACCACTCAAGGAAAAGCTGAGCAAAGATATCTCAGATATTTACAGCGTCTATTTTCGCAACATCGACCGCAGCAAATTCATCGACGGTGTCGAACCGCTACAGGTGCTGAACATGCTGATCTGGATGACCGACGGCTATCTGCATATGCAGCGCTACTCCGGCAATTCCCAGGATCTCGACGCCATGATGGAGGAATTTTCCCGCTGCGCACAATTACTGAAGAAAGCAGTTTACAAGGAGGCTTATCAATGAATCCGATCCAGATCGACCAACTCACGCGCGATTATGGCGCCGGTCGCGGCATCTTCGACGTATCCTTTTCCGTCAGTGAGGGCGAAGTTTTTGGATTTCTCGGACCAAACGGTGCCGGAAAAACAACGACGATCCGCCATCTCATGGGATTTATCCGTCCTAAAAAAGGAAGCTGCCACATCGGCGGGCTGGACTGCTGGACAAAACGCGCCGAGATTCAGCGCGATCTCGGCTACATTCCCGGCGAGATCAATTTTTTCGACGACATGACCGGCAGAGAATTTCTCCGCTTTATGACCAGGTATCGCGATTTGCCGAAAAATAATCGCCAGAAGGAACTGCTCGAACGTTTTGACCTGAACCCAAAAGGAAAAATCAAAAAAATGAGCAAGGGCATGAAACAAAAGCTCGGCATCGTCACCGCCTTTATGCACGACCCGCAGATCCTCATCCTCGACGAACCAACCTCCGGCCTCGATCCACTGATGCAGAACACCTTCATCCAACTGATCGCCGAAGAAAAAGCACGCGGCAAAACCATCCTGCTCTCCAGCCACATCTTCGAAGAAGTTGAACGCACCTGCGATCGTGTCGGCATCATCCGCCAGGGAAAGATGGTCGCCACCGATACGATCGCCACGCTGCGCAGCCGTCATCTGCGCAATTATACCGTCACTCTTGAAACGCCCGAACTGGCGCAGGATTTCGCGGCGGATTTTTCCGGCACGTGCGACGGCAACCGCGTCACCGTCACCGCCAGACAGGATCTGGAATCCATTTTTCTTCACTATTACGGAGGAACAGATAATGATCAATAAAACCCTTTACGCCCGAGAAATGAAAAACAGCGTCAAGCTCCTGTTCATCCTCGCCGCCGTCATGGCGCTCTACATCGGCATCATCATCTACATGTACGAACCGGAAATGATGGCGCTGCTCGACAGCTATGTCGACGCCATGCCGGAAATGATGGCCGCCGTCGGCATGACCGCCGGCGCAACCGACCTTCTCGGTTTCATGATCTCCTATCTCTATGGCTTCATCCTGCTCGTTTTTCCGATGATCTTCTGCATCCTGCGCGCAGACAGACTCCTCGCCAGATACACAACAAGCGGCGCCATGAGCTATCTTCTGGCAGCGCCAGTCAGCCGTCAGCGCATCGTCACCACGCAGATCGCTGCGCTCATAAGCGGCACCATTCTGCTCATTCTTTTCGCAACCGCGCTTGAGATCCTCGTCGCCGAACATTTTTTCCCAGGCGATCTCGACATCCCGGATCTGCTCGCCGTCAACGTCGGCCTGCTCTGTCTGCAGCTTTTCATTGCAAGCCTCTGCTTCTTTTTCTCCGCAGCCTGCTCGGACAGCAAGCTCAGTCTCGGCCTCAGCGCCAGCATCTCCACCCTCGCGTTCATCCTGCAAATGCTCGCCAACACCAGCGATAAGGCAGCCGATCTCAAATACGCCACCTTTTTCACCCTCTTCGATCCCACTGGGCTCGCCGCTGGAGACACTTCCGCCCTGCTCTCATCCGGCGCGCTGTTTCTCGCCGCCATCCTCTGCTTCATCCTCGCTGGGATTGTTTTCTGCCGCAAAAGCCTGTCGATCTAAGACAAACGCCGCGATCACGTTCTGTGGTCGCGGCGCTGTTCATTTTTCGCGGGTCATGCTATACTGAGATTATCAATGATCAAAGGAAGTGACGCTGATGAACGTTCCAGCCACCACACAAGATCTATTCACAGAAATCCGGGAACTCATCCTGAAGGCGCGCCAACACGTCGCCACACAGGTCAATACAGAACTGCTCGCGACCTATTGGCAGATCGGCCGTATGATTGTCGAGCATGAACAAAATCATCAAGAGCGCGCCGACTACGGAAAGCAGGTGCTCAAGCAGCTTTCAAAAGCGCTCTCTCAGGAATTTGGCCGTGGATTTTCACGCTCCAATCTCTACAACATGCGCTTGTTCTATCTTGATTATCCAAATTTCCAGACACTGTCTGGAAATTTGTCCTGGTCCCATTACTGCGAATTGCTCTCAATCTCCGACGCCAACAAACGCAGCTTCTATGAAAAAGAAACGATCAACGCCGGTTGGTCTGTGCGCGAGTTAAAGCGACAAATATCAACCTCGCTCTACGAACGTCTGCTGCTTTCCGAAGGAAAAGCCAACAAAGAAACTGTGCGCGCCCTGGCTAACAAGGGCATCGAGCTGGCCACTCCTGCGGATATGATCAAAGATCCCTATGTGTTTGAATTTCTCGGTCTGCCAGAAAACAAACCGCTCCTAGAAAGCGATCTTGAGGCTGCTCTCGTCGCTCAAATCGAACAATTTCTGCTCGAACTTGGGCGCGGATTCATGTTCGTTGGCACGCAGCAACGCGTCACCCTCAACAACACCCATTACTACGTCGATATGGTTTTCTACAACAAGATCCTGCGCGCCTATGTGCTCATCGAACTGAAAACGACCAAGCTCATGCCAGAGGCTGTCGGCCAACTCAATATGTACCTGAATTACTATGCCGCGGAAGTCAACGACGAGTACGACAATCCGCCAATCGGCATCATCCTCTGTACCGACAAAGACAGCCTTGCAGCAGAATATGTTTTGGGCGGGCTCTCCAATACAATTTTTGCGTCAAAATACACCTATTACATTCCTGATAAAGAAGCACTCATCGCCCAGCTCGAAGCAGTGCTGTACGCTGACTAAACGCGCAAACGCCGCGATCACGTTCTGTGGTCGCGGCGTTTTGCTCATTTGTGGTTTTCGATGTTGACGTTGACGATGGAGAGCTGTAGATTTCCTTCGAAGCTGTTTTTGTTTGCGTCGCTGACGGTCTGTGGGTAGCTGCCGTGAGGATTTTTCGTGACGGTGCAGCGGACGTCGAAAACGCGGGTGAGGATGAAGGTGATGAGGGCGCTGAAGCCGAGGGCGATGAAGAGTTTGTTGGATTGCATGCTGATTTTCCTTTCATTATGGGATGGTCATTCTTCCGGGCGGAAGGTGTGGGTGATGGTGTGGGCAAAATCCCGAACGCGTTGGTCGATGCCGTCGAGCTGCAGGACGGTGCCGGGATCGTTGGCCATTTCCATGATGGCAAAATGGCCGGGGAGATAAAAGTTCTTGTTCATATTGAGAGCGGCGATGAGCTGCTTGGCGAGGATGTCGCAGCCGCTGTAGCCGCTGACGATGACGGCGAAGAGGGCTTTGTCGGTAAACTGGCGCTTGCGATAGAGCGCAGTGAGGCGATTGATGAAGGCTGTGAGATTGGCGGAGATAGCGTCGTTGTAATTGGGGCAGATCATGACGATGGCATCGGCACTTTTCACAGCGGGATAAACGTTTTCGACCATGATGCCGCCGTAAAAACAGCTTTCCTTCTCGCCAAAATGGAGACAGGTTTTATATGGACAGCCGGCGCAATCCTGCACGGCGCCGTTGCGCAGGCCAAGCTCTTCGACGGCGAAGCCGGAAAGCTCGCTCGAAACGGCGTGCCAGAGCGCGAAGGTGTTCGAGGTTTTGTGGTTGGACGCGTGCAGCACGGTGAGTTTTGGCATGGCGCGGCGGTAGCCTTCAAACGCCATGATGGCGCGCACGAGGGCGCAGGCGCTGTCGATATAAGCGAGCATGAGATCGTCGGTGCCGAGCTTGTGTGCGGTGACGGTGAAATTGCGCAGGGACCCGGTGCCCTCGACGAGGGAGCGTCCGACAAAGGCGCAGCCGCTCATATTGGCGGCGAGGACGAGCTCCTGGGCGGTCGATTTTGTGTAAAGCTCGCTTTTGGCATCGACGATGACGCCGCCGAGCCAGCCCTCCAGCAGATGAGGCTGAGCGCGCAGCACGCGCAACAGGCGGCTGTATTCGAGATTGACGCCGTCGCTGTCGAGATCGACGACAAAGAGCACACGCGCAAAACGCTCTCCCGCTGCAACTGGATGCGCTGAAAGCCAGGCTTCAGCCTCTGCTGCTGTGGTGAGGCGTTCTGTCGCAAGACCGTCGAGGGATGCCGCGAGCACGCGCGCCAGCCGTGGATTTTCCGCCTGCTCCGATTCGCGGGGAGCGATGACGAGCAAACGATCGTTGTTCATGAAGGTCATCTTCTTTCTATTACAATAGGGTCAATTAATGGCAGCAAGCGACGCTTCGGAAGCGCGAATGCGCGCCATCAGCGCATCGGCGAGCGGCAGGATCTCGTGCTGCTGACCGGCAGGGGTGGTGCGGTTTTTCACGCCCATATAGCTGCCGCCGAGAAAAACGGAGCCATAATGGTCTTCGCCGCGCAGCGTCGCCAAAATGGAGAGCACGCCGGACGAATACGCCGGCGCCACGAACGGCTTGAAGCCGAGCTCGCGCATGCGCAGATTGGCTTCGAGGGCGAGCGTGGTGAGTTCCCGCGACAGGGCGTCGTCGTAGTTTTCGATGGAATCGGCGACGACGAGCTCCTTGCCGTGACCGCCGAAGCAACGGCCTTCTCTGAGAAACTGCGCAAAGCGAGCGTCGCTGCGCGCATAATAGGCAGCGCGTGCATTCATCACGCCGAGTCCGTAGCCCTGCACCTGCTCCGGCAGCAGTCCCTGTCCGTCGAAAACGCCGGTGTCGTTCAGATTGCTGGCGCGCCAGGCCGCTTTGGCGAGAGGATCGACAGGATCAGAAACCTCGCAGAAAAGGCCGCGAAATCCTGCGTTCCGCGCCTGACGCGCGTAGCTGCTGATGATGGCGGTGTTTTTCTCCAGCTGCAGCATGCGCACGTCGCCGACATTTTCGCCGACCGGCGGCACGCCGGCAGAGGCTGCGAAAATGAACACATCGCAGTCGAAAAGCGCATCCTGCGCCACGATCTCCACCGGCGGCAGCGCATCGAGCGCAAAGGCCGGCGCGATCTGGTTCGCTTCAAATTCCCAGCGTGCGGCGACCTTGTCGTTCAGATCGCAGATGCCGATGCGGCTGATCACATCGCCGCCCAAGAGCCGCAAACCGATGAGAATGTGGCTGCCGACATCGCCAAGGGCAAGCAGATGAACGCGCTTTTTTCCCGGCGCCAGCGTTTCTGCGACGGTCAAAAGTTCCCGCCAGCGCGGATGGCGCAGGTTCACCGCGCGCAAACGCCCACGCGCAATGGCGTCGCGCACCTCTGCGTCCACTGCGCCGAGCTGCGCCTGCGCGCGCGCTGCGCGTTCTGCGAGCACGCGCGACGAGTGCCAGCCGGCGTCCTCCTCTTGTTGATAGAGCAGCAGCGCGTCGTTCACAGCGAAATGCGCCCGCGAACGCTCGAGCGACCGCTCAAAAAGAAAGGCCGAAACGCGCGCACGCGCGTCTGCTGCCGCCGGCGGCAGATCAAGCTGCTGAAAGCTGCAGCAGACGGTTTCGTCCACACGATAAAAATACACAGCAATTTCCTCCTTTTATTTCTGCAAACGCTCGAGCATTTTCAGATCGTTGTCGAGATAAACGCTCGCTGCCAGATTTGGATCGTAGGTGACGCACTCGCCGCGATCCGGCGCCGACGGCACGGTGATCACTTCGCCCAAACGTTCCAGCGTGAGGTTTCGTCCGTAGCGCGCACGATAGCATTCTTCCAGCGCGTAGTATATGTCGCGCGCATTGCGGATGCAGCAGGCCGAGAAGCGGAACAACGCGTCGCGCTCCACGCCTGGCAGATCCGGATCGGTATACGGCAGCACAGGATTCACCGACGGCGAAACCTCGGTGTTGCTGAAGCGCGCGCGGTCCACGGTGTCACCGCCGAGGAACGGATAGAGCACCGATTCCACGTACCATTTGCGCACGTTCGGAATATAGTAGACGCTGTCGCTGTCGATGCCACGCCGGGCCATGCGGTCGCGGCCGACGCCGGTTATGACAGCGAAAACCATCTTGCGAATCGGCACCTGCTCTTCGCGCAGAAGCTCGTCGAGGGCCGCGAAGCGCTTGCCGATGTTCATGATGTCGTCAACAAGAATGACCGGCCGATCAAAGGAATGGAGCATGCGCACCTGATTGCGCAGCGGTGGATAGCCCTCGAACGGACCGACGGTGTAATCGGAAAGATCCTGGCTGTACACGGTGTCGGTGTGGAGCGTTTTCGTCACAGTGTTTGGAATGACGCGCTCGCGCAAAATGCGCCCGAACGGCACGCACATATTTTCGCCGAGCACCCGCGGCACGAGGGTTTCATTCGGCACGCCATTGATGGCGGTGATCTTTTCCACCATACGCGGGAAGATGACCTCCGACGCGAGCGTCAGCACGAGCTCGCCAGGATAGAGCGCCGTCAGTGCCGACTGCAGATCGCGGTAGCCGTTTTCGATGACGCGCGTGACCTGCGGTTCGCTGATCAGCGGTTCCTTGATGAAATTCTGCAGATTGCGCAGCACAACGATCGGCTGGCGCATATCGACGAGATAGACCGGCATGCGCGTCTCCATCTGTTCCGCCCAGACAAAGCCCTGACGTTTCACAGCGCCCATGATGTATTCACTTGGCACGTTTTCCTGCGGGAAGAACATGGCGTAGCTGCAGCCAGACGCGCAGGCTTCGGCGAGCACCTCTGTGAGCAGAAGCTGCGCCGGATCGGCGATGAGCTCGTCCTTAGCGGTGTGGAGACCGCTGATGAGCAGGATCTTGCCGGAGGTATTGCGGCGCACCTGATCCGCCAGCTCGAGATCGCCGAGCACTTCGTAGAGAGATTCCGGCGCCATGTAGCGATAGCGGATGAAGCCTGTGAGATGGTTGAGCCAGAGCTGGTTGCGCAGCAAAATGAGCTCGTCGCCAGAATGAACAAGCGCATCGAGCACGGCGTCGGCGTATTCGAAACGGCCGAGAATGGCGCTGTGGATCTCGGTGAGCAGGGCGTCGTCCGGCGACTGCACATGCTCAAACGCGATGACCTTGCCGTCAACAAGCGGCTTGTATTCCGGCTCGCGCAGATAGAGTCCGCTGGCGTAGATGTATCCCTGCACCATCGGATCGACGAGATTGGACACGTCGCGATTGAGATCGATGTTCTCGCGCAGCATCGTCGAGGAAATGTCGCGAAATTCCGGCGGCAGATCGACCACGGCAACCTTGCCGCGGATGAGCTTGCGCGCCTTGTCGATGCTCGCGTCGGCGTCCTCGCCGCGACGGAAGATGATGTGGTTCATCGTGTGGATGGAATGCTCCTCCACTGGCTTGCGATAGCTCGACGCATTCTGCACAACGTCGCTGCCGGTGACCATGTACACTTCCTTCGGCGCGAACACTTCTTTCAGCGTCGCCAGATCCTGCGGATTGGCGATATTGATCGGAATGCGGTATGGGAAAATATTGACGTGGAACTCGTCAGCCACAGACATATTCACGATCTTGCGGCGGATGAGATGCGGCTGCGCTTTTTTCGACCAGGAAAATTCGTCGACAGCGAGATACACCTCGTAGCCGGCGTCGCGGATCTCGCGCACGATCTCCTTGTGAGAGCGGGTGAACGGATCGAACGTTCCCGGCAGAAACGCCACCTTCGACCATTCGACCACGTCGAAGGTTTTGTGGTCCATGCGCCAGAGGCTGATGAATCCCGAGATCGAGCTCACTGCCGAAGCGCGGGCAAAGAGACAGAACTCGTCGCCGCCGGTTTCCGTCATCAGGAAGAGGATCTTGCGGCAGCCGGTGGTGAAAAGATAATATTTTTCTTCTTCGGACATCGCCATGTCGATCTCTTCTTCGCCAGAGAAAACATCGGCGAGCACCATCATCGCTTCCTGGCGCACGTTTTCACGATAGCTGGCCATGCCCTTGAGGATCGCGCCGAGCAGCACATGGCGGCGGTGGCAGTAGGCTTCCTCACTGATCTGGAAACGGTCCGGATATTTCGGGAAATGGCGCAGCAGATAGCCGACGGTATCAAGCGCGCGCATGACGATGCCGTCGTTGGCGCTCGCCAAAAGCCCGGTGATGTGGCGGATCTGCTCGTCGAGCTGCGCCAGCGGCAGCCACAGCAGCGTGCGCGCCAGATATTCCGGAATATAGCGGGAGTAGCGTGCGTCCGCCACTTCCAGCGCGCCGACAAGCTCCATCACAACCTCGTTGCGCTCATCGATGCGCAAAAACGGGAAGATGCGGCTCATCGCCTGACCAGCGTCACGCGGCACGACCATGATGTCGTTGACCTTGAGCAGATTCGAGAGATGCGCAGCGATGTGCAGCCGGTGCTGCGTCGGATCGTGGAGGATCTGATCGGTCAGCAGACGCACATTCACCGCCTTGACGATCCACGGCGTCGCCGTCTGCAGATTGTCGAGGAATATATCCGGCACAATGTCCACGCTGTAGAGCGCGTTGAATTCTTCGTCGCATTTGCGCCCCATATCGCTCATCATCTTGTACTTGAGATAGGTGAGCGTGCTGTCGCCAGAAACATTCTGGCGCTCAAGGAAATCCACGATGCGCTGCGAGATCGCCAGCTTTGGCCGCAGGAAGGTGAGCCAGTGCATGGCGCGCCAGGCCGAAACACGCGTCTCGTAGAGATCGCAACTGCTCCAGGCGAGGGCATAGCGGCCAATGCGCGTCAGCGACGCATCGCTCATCGATTCCAGCGGCAGATCGAAGACGGCGTTGAGCAAGGAAAAGCTTTCCTCCGCCGACCAGTGCTTCGGATCGTCGAAGCAGGTCAGGAAGAGCTCCAGAAACGTCTCGTAATCCTCCGACGACGCGTGCTGCAAGAGCGACGACAGCACGTTTTTCGAGTTTGCCTGGATGCGGCTCTTCTGCACATCGTTGAGCTTGAGATCCGGCCGCAAAATGATGCCGATGTAATGCCACCAGAGATCGAACGCCTGCTGAGAATCGGCATTTTTCATGCCTGCTGGATAGCGCTTGCGATACCCATAATTGAACTGCGCGATCGTTTTTCCGAGCAAGCGCGCCGCTTCCACGCGCACGTCGCCATCGCGGTGCATCATCAGCTCGTAGAGATAGGCCGCCGTCTGACGCTTCTGCTCGTCGTCGGTGTACGCTGTGTAGCGGTCAAACAGCCTGAGATACACCTGCAGACTGCGGCGGTTCGTTTCGCTGCGCGCCTGCTCCAGAAAATTCCCGAACTGTCTGCCAGCGCCCATGCGATGCATGACAGCGATGTTCGTCTCCACGCCCATGTAGACCAGCGACTGCACCGTGTCGTCGACATTGCGCAGCGAGACCGCCGGCATCTCGTGACGCACGACCGGCACGCCGTCCAACGGCTCCGTGTCGACGCCGAGATCGATCGCGTAGTCGAGAAAATCCTTGAGCCGCGAATAGACAAACTGGTAGCGGCGGTGTTTTTCGGCGTCGACGTTTTCCAGCTTGGACAGGATGATGTCAAACGCTTCCTTGAGCGACGAAATGCGCGTACGATTTTCGCCGTTCACGCGCTCCTGCTTGACGCAGAAATCTGCGTAGATGAGCACCAGCGACTCCACGCTGAGACGCTCCGGCTCCAGATCCCACGTCGAATGGTTGGCAGCGATGTGGCCAATGTAGGTGATATTGTGGCGGTGGAACCAGCGGTCCGTGTAATAATAATGCATGTGCGGCACCGCTTCGCCTGGCTTGCAGCCAAATTTTCCGAGATCGTGCCCAGCCGCCGCGCCACTCACCAGCGCCAGATCGATCGGCACACCGACCGCATACAGCGCTCGCGCCATGAACATCGCCACATAATGCACGCCGGCGACATGCTCCAGCGTTTTGAACGTCGTCGCTTCCATGTTCAAACGGAAAAGCTCGTAGACATAATCCTGTCGCCACGCTTTGAGAAAGAGCGCATATTCGTGGCGCGATTCAAAGTGCTCGTATTCCTCCGGCGCCAGCAGCTCAAAATCGACAAAGCGCTCCGGCGCGATCACCTTGCGCTCCTCGTCGAGCAAAAACTGCAGCACCGTCAGATAAAAATGCGCCGCCGCATGGTACGGCTCAAAGCGCGCCTTCTTCTCCGCTTCCGGATAGAGCACCGAGCAGCCAAAGTCATAGATGAAAGAGAGCCAGCCCTCCTTCGGCGTCTCAGAGATCTGCGTCATCGGCTCCGCACAGATTTCCAACACCTGAGCGCAGGAGATCCGCTCGCGGATCGGAAAAATCTGCGCAAACACCGGCTCCCAAAAATCACGCCCGGCGATCTCGCGCACGCGCTGCGCCGAGAGCCCCGTTCTATCCAAAAACGCCTGGCTTGAAAGGATCGCCACCAGCTCTCCTGCCAGCAGTCGTATCTGTTTCGCTTTCATCATCATCACGCTCCTGCGTCGTCAAAATTTTCTCGTTGATAATTCCATAATACCACGAATCCCCACAGCCTGCACCCATCCACCAACAAATTCTCACGCCACACAAAAAATTTTCTCTCGTTCACGCTTGACGAAAGACACAACATCGTATATAGTGTGTATATCAAAGCATCACACTAAGCACAAGGGAGGTTTTCACGCTGTGAAGATTCTCATCTCCAATACCTCCACGCGACCGCTCTACGAACAGATCAAGGATCAGCTCAAGGACGCCATCCTCCAGGGCGAACTCGCGCCTGGCGACGCGCTGCCATCGATCCGCGCCTTTGCCGCAGATCTCAAGGTGAGCGTGCTGACAATCCGCCGCGTTTACGACGATCTCGAGCAGGAAGGATTTGTCACCAGCCAGGTTGGCAAAGGAACTTTTGTCTCAACAGGAAACGTAGAACTGCTGCGCGATGCGCGACGCCGGCGCGTCGAAGAAAAAATGGCGGCGATGATCGCCGACGCAAAAACGCTGGGCATCAGCAAGGAAGAGCTCACTGCCATGATGGATATTCTTTACGAGGAGGATTAACATGAACGATTTACTCACTGTAAACAATCTGACCAAAACTTACGATCGCTTCGCCCTGCAAAATCTCTCCTTTTCTCTGCCGGAAGGCTGCATCACCGGCTTCATTGGCGCCAACGGCGCTGGCAAAACGACGACGCTGCGCACCATTCTCGATCTCATCCACAAGGACAGCGGCGACGTGCGCATTTTCGGCCTCGACATGTCGACAGACGCCCGCGCCATCAAAGACCGCATCGGCGTCGTTTTGGACGACAGCGGTTTCTACGACGAGCTCAGTCTCGGTGAAATGAAGCGCATCATCGCGCCCGCCTACAGCCGCTGGAGCGACGAGGATTTCCAGCGCTGGCTCGACCATTTTCGTCTCGATCCGCACCAGAAGATCGCCACCCTCTCCCGCGGCATGCGCATGAAATTTGCCCTCGCGCTGGCGATGAGCCATGGCGCCGAGCTGCTCATCATGGACGAACCGACGAGCGGCCTCGATCCCAAGATCCGTCGCCAGCTGCTGCGCACCCTCAGCACATTTATGGAAAACGGCGGCAAAGGCGTGTTCTTTTCGACCCACATCACCTCCGATCTCGACAAGATCGCAGATTTTCTTGTCATGATCGACGACGGTCAGATCCTCTTCCAGAAAGACAAGGACACCCTCCTCGACAGCCATCGCATCCTCAAAGGCGACAGCGCCGCCCTCACCGCTGACACACGCCCGCTCTTTCTGAGCCTGGAAGAAACTGCTTACGGATTCACCGGCCTCACCTGCGCGCCGGAAGCGCTGGACGCGTTTCCCGACGCCCTCGTCGAGCGCCCGACCGTTGAAGACATCATGCTCGCTTATATGAAAGGAGATGCTCGCCATGCTCATTCATCTCGTGCTCAAAGATTTTCTCATCGTTAAAAAATACGTGCTCCTGGTGCTGCTCGTCGCTGTGGCTGTGCCGCCGTTTCTGCTCTGGCGCAATCCCGAGCTCGCCGCCGTGCTGGGACAAGTTTTCGCTGCTATCTTCGGCGTGCTGATGCCGCTCATGTACCTCGGCGAAAAAGAAAACAAATACGCCAAAGCCACGCTCCTGCTCGCCGCCACGCCCTATCCGCGCAAGTGGATAGTCGTCAGCAAATACCTCGTTTCCCTTCTCATGTTTTGCGCCTGCACCCTCATTTTTTGGCTCGAAACATTGTTTTTCCCAAACCTCGGCAGATTCAACGCGCCACTGTCCACCGTTCTCTTTTTCATCGTCGCCATCTTTCTCAGTCTCTATCTGCCGCTCCAATATAAGATTGGCTACGAGCGTACGAAATACACCTTCGTTTTTGTGATCATGGCCACGCCCATCCTCACCGGCGCCCTCGACGGAATGCCTGAACTGGGCGCCGCCCTGCGCGCTCTCATGAACGCCCTCTCACCGAGCGTTTTCTTCGTCGGCATGCTCCTCCTGAGCCTCGCGCTCCTGGCCGCCAGCGCTTGCCTCTCCGTGCGCTTTTACGAGCGCGCCGACCTCGCGTGAATACGCAAACGGACAGCCACGCATCTTCCGCGCAACTGTCCATTTTTCATGCTCATTTTTCGTCAAAATCCACGATCTCGCCGATGTAGAAATGGTGTGGTTCTTCACCATCGTAGTAAGCGGCGACGATTTCTGCCGGGATGTTTTCTTTCTTGAAGCCATCGCTGTAGAGCTTGTGACAAACCAGCGTCAGCTCCGCTTCTGCAAAGCCCATCGTGCCGTGAGATTTTTCCACCGGTGTCAGGCTTGTAGCAGCGAGCTTGTCCTCATCGCGGCCAGAATGGCTGCCGAGATAGGCGAGGTCCTTGCGCTTTTCTTCCGGGAAGAAGCTGATCGTGTAATAGTCGCTCTTCTCCAGATAATTAAAGGTATAGCGGCTAGGCTTGATGTAGATCGTCGCGATCTGACGACCGTTTCCGCGTGGCGCCCAGATCGTGCCCAGGCTGCCCCAGCTGATCGTCATCGTGTTGTAATCCTCTGGCGTGCCAGCAGTGACCAGCGCCCAGTGATCGTCGAAAAGTTTGAAGATATCCGTGTTGAATTCCTTGATCGATTCCATGAAAATGCCTCCTTATTGTTCTTACGATTATTATAGCAGATTTTTGCTGGCTCACAAAAACTCTTTTTTCGCGCGTCGCCCTCCCGTATAATAAATACAAACCACCGAAAGGAGTCGAGCGCCATGAATTTTTCTCTGATCCGCCAGTCATTGCGGCAGATGCGCGGTGTCATTCAATTATCGCACGACGCTGCGCTGCCAGATATCGAGGGTTATCGTGCGCCGATGGATTTTTCGCTGCCCTTCCACGGCCGCTGGCTTGTGGCGAATGGCGGCGTCACGCCGGAGACGAGCCATTCCTGGGAAATCCCGCAGCAGCGCTACGCTTACGATTTTCTCATCGCCGACGAAAGCGGGCAACATTTTTCCGGCGATGAAAAAGATCCAGCGGCGTATTATTGCTACGGCCGTGAGATCCTCGCGCCAGCCGACGGCTTCGTCGTCGCGCTCTACGCCGACGCGCCAGACAGCCCCATAAACAAGCGCCGCCCTGTCTGCGCGGCAGACGATCTGCGCGGAAATTTCGTGCTCCTGAACCACGGAAGCGGCGTCTATTCCCTGCTCTGCCATCTCAAGCCCGGCAGCATCTATGTGCACGTCGGCCAGGCCGTCGCGCGCGGCGAGCGCATCGCCCGCTGCGGCAATTCCGGCAACACCACCGAGCCGCATCTGCATTTTCAACTGCAGGCTGGCCGCGATTTCTGCACCGCGCCCAGCCTGCCCATCCCCTTCGCCCACATCGGCGCAGCACCGAGCACCGCCCCACACTTCCCGCCCTACATCGAACGCGGGATGACAGTGTGGAATGAGCGCGATTAATACGAACAGCCTCCGGATCTTTGTCCAGAGGCTGTTTTTTCTCACCAATTTTCTGCCAGAAGAAAATCACGAATGTTGTAATGGCGCACGCCGTTTCTGCTCATATCGAATTCATCGAGACTGACGACGTATTTCGGGAAATTATCCTGCACATGCTCATACACACCGAACTCTCGCTGCACCGTCTCTTCGGCGGCAAGAAGGTATGTGACCTGGATGTAGCATTTTTCTCCGTGGCGCTCGCAGACAAAATCAATCTCACGCTCGCCAACTTTGCCGACGGTGACACTGTAGCCACGCCGCAGCGCTTCCATGAACACGATATTCTCCAGCACCAGATTGATATCCCGCATGTTGCCGCCGATAACTGCTTCCCGAATGCCATGATCGGCAACATAGTATTTCTCATTGACGGTCAGGATCTTTTTGCCCTGCAGATCCTGACGGCGCACCTGGTAAAACAGAAAAGCGTCGCTGCAGGCTTTGAGATAGTTCAGCACCGTTTCCGGCGAAACGCGCCGCCCCTCGTTCTTGAGATATTTTGAGATCGCTGTCGACGAAAAAATTGTGCCAATGTTCGCTGTCACATAAGCGATGATGCGCTCGAGCATGTCCACATCGCGTACATTATTACGCTTAACGATGTCCTTGAGCTCCACAGAATTAAACAGATCTCTCAGATACTGACGGCAGGCGGTTTCATCAAAGCGCAAGTTCGCCAGGTATGGCATGCCGCCGAAAGTCAGATAGCGATCGAAGCAGGTACGCGTGTCTGCATCCGGCTCAACAGAATGGTACAGCGCCAGAAATTCGCTGAAGGAAAATGGATAGATGATAAATTCCACATAGCGACCAGCCAGATACGTCGCCAGCTCTCCGGAAAGCAGCTTGGCATTCGAGCCGGTAATATAAATGTCGCAGTCCATCTCCACACGCAACGAATTCACGCAGCGCTCCCACCGCTCCACTTCCTGGATCTCGTCGAAAAAGAAATAAATCTTTCCTTTAATAGACGCTGCACGACGCACAAGCTCGTCGTGCAAAGCTTCCGCCGTGCACAGCTGCGCGTTGCGCATATCTTCAAAATTGAAGGCGATAAGCTGTTCCTCTGTCACGCCGCGTGCACGCAGCTCGTCTTTGATCAGCTCGAGCATCACCGATTTTCCCGAGCGACGGATGCCTGTCAACACTTTGATCAGATCGCCGTCAATAAACGGGCGGATACGCGCCATGTAAGATTCTCGTTTGATCATCGTCTCACCTGCTTTCGCGTTAAAATTTCATCAGGTATATCTGATAAAATACCATAATTCCATTTTTTTATCAACTATATCTGATAAAAATCCGTTTTTCGCCACTTTTAACGGTTATATCTGATAAAAAATCCGTCTCAGCAAATCGCAGGGACGGATTTGTCGTAGGTTCAACGCATGAGCAGGCGCTCGATGCGGATGATGGCGCGATGCGGCAGCATTTTTGCGGCGATGCGGATGAGGCCCGCCATGCGGCAATTAGTGGAAACGTCGCGGCCTTTGGCGACGTCGCGCATAGCGGCGCGGGCGACATCGCGCGGTTTTTCAAAAAAGAGGAGCTTGAAAAGATTCGGTTTTTCGCCGGCGCGCTCAAAAAACGCTGTGTGCATGGGATTTGGGCAGACGGCGACGACGCGCACGCCACGGCGTTTCTGCTCGGCGGCGAGGGCGCGCGAGAACGAGAGCACGAAGGCTTTCGTGGCAGCGTAGACAGCGAAGCCTGGCTGCGGCAGAAAAGCGGCGACGGAAGCGATCTCGTAGATGACACTGCCTGCCGCCATAAACGGCAGCGCACGCTGGGTGAGATCGACGAGGGCGGTACAGTTGAGATCGACCATGCCGCTCTGCTCGTCTGGCGCGATCTGCGCAACCTGACCAATCTTGCCATAGCCGGCGGCGTTTACAAGCGCCTGCACCTGTGGACGCTCGGCGCGTAGCGCGGCGAAAAGCTGCGCGCGCTCATCCGCAGCAGAAAGATCGATGGCAAAGCAACGCGCTTGCCAGGGGAGCGCAGCGGCGACACGCTCCAGCGCGTCTGCGTGACGGCTGACGAGCCAGACTTCGTCGAAGTGTGCGCCCTGCGCGACCCATTCTTCCAAAAAAGCGCGCCCCAAGCCTGAGGTCGCGCCTGTAACGATGGCGATGTTCATTTGTCCTGCCCTTCCTTGAGATGCTGGGTCGCCTGCATCTGCGCGATTTCCTTGCGGAAAAGCAGCTGCGTCCCTTTGTAGAGCAGTGGCAGTCCGCAGACGGTAGCGATGCCGAGCGCGAAGATCGGCGCGCCGATGAGCGCGGTGACGCCGCTGACGATGCTCACACTCGCCAGACCCAGCGGCAGAGAAAGGGTCGTGAAGGCTTTGGCAACGCGGGCGCTGGTGGCATTTTTCTTGCCGAAAAGCGCCAGCAGGGCGGTGATGGAAATGCTGTTCAATCCGAGCACGGCGCTGTAGGTCACGTTGGCTGGCCATTTTTTCTTACGCACGAGGATCTTCGCAGCGTGACCGGCGGTGAGCAGATGCGCAGCGCCGACGGCAACGGTGAGCAGGGCTTCGCGCTTGTTAAAGAGGGTGAAAAATCCCTGCATGCCCTTCTGCTTTGGCGCTTCCCACGGACCAAGGCTGCCGTCCTTGTGGACGATGAAGGCTTCCTGGCCAAGCTCGGCGATCGGCGTATCCGAGAGCGAGTCGGAATAAACCTGCTCCACTTCGCTGAGATCGTAGCCAGCCTCCTCAAGACGGCGCACTTTTTCAGCGCCGTAGCAGTTCGCGCCGTTGAAGTGGCCGGTGAATTTATCGACATCGCTGGCGATGACATGCGTCAGTCCCAGGCGTTCACAGAGGGGACGCACGATAAATTCCGGCGACGCGGAAATAACGACGTCATCCTGACGCGCCTGGCGCGGATAATAGCGCATGATGCGGTCGGCGTGGCTGTCCCAGAAATCAGCAAGGGCGCTGTCGATGTCCGGCACGGCAGCGAACATGCTGAAATACCGTTCCTTAAATGTGGTCTTGTCGATCTTTCCAGCCATGTAGCTGGTCACTGCTGCGAGCTGACGCGGCAGATAAGCGAGGGTACGTGGATATTTTTTGTAGCAATAGAGCACAAAATCGCGGGTGCTGTCCCCGTCGTAAATGGTTTCGTCGAAATCGTATAAATTCATGATCTGTCTCCTTTCACTTATAACACCTGTGCGCGCAGCTGCGCCACTTCGTCTTCGCTGAGCAATCGCCACTGACCGGCAGCGAGCGCCGCATCGAGCGCCAGTCCGCCAAAAGCGACACGCTCCAGCGCGACAACCACACCGCCAAGCGCGTGCAGCATGCGCTTGACCTGGTGGAATTTTCCTTCGCGCAGCGTGAGCCGGCAATGTCCTTCTTCCAAAAGCGCCAGCGCTGCCGGCGCGCTCGTAAAATCGCCGAGATCAATGCCGGCGGCGCAACGCGCCACGGCGTCAGGCACGAGGGTTTCCTCGTAGCACACGTCGTAGATCTTTTCCACGTGCCGTTTCGGACTGAGCAGCCGATGCGCCAGCGCGCCGTCGTTCGTCAGAAGGAGCAGGCCCGTCGTGTCCTTGTCGAGCCGCCCCACCGGCGCCACCTGCATGCGCGCGAAACGCTCCGGCAAAAGATCCATCACCGTCTCGTGATGCGCATCTTCCGTCGCCGTGATCACGCCGGCAGGCTTGTTCAGCATCAACCAAACCGTCGGCGCATAAACGAGGAGTTCGCCGTCGATGGCGACGACGCTTTCCGGCTTTACCTGCGTCGCACCCTTTTTTACGCGCGCGCCATCCACCGTCACCTGTCTGCGTGCGAGCAGATGATCGATCTCCTTGCGGCTGCCGAAGCCGAGATCGTGGAGATATTTATCCAGCCGCATGGCGCCCCTCCTTTTCGCAAAATGTGGGAGCAATCCTGCTCCCACCACAATCATTCTTCCTCGCTCGCCGTCTCTTCCGCGACGACGACGCGCACTTTTTCAATGTGTCGTTTTTCCACTTCGAGCACGGTGATGGTGAACGGCGGGAAGGTCGCCACCTCACCCGGGCTGGCGAGATGATCGAGCAGATCGACGACCCATCCGCCAAGGGAGGAGGCGTCGATGTCGTCCTCGTAATCGTCAAAATCCAGACCAAAGTACTCAAAGAAATCGTCGATATCCATGTTCGCATCGGCTTCAAAAACCGTCGGCTCGATGGCGCGGATCGGCTGCTCAGCCACTTCGTCGTGCTCGTCCCAGATATCGCCGACCAATTCCTCGATGATATCCTCGAGGGTGACAATGCCTGCTGTGCCGCCATATTCGTCGACAACGACAGCCATGTGCGACTGATTTTTCTGCAGGCTCATGAGCAGGCTCGACGCCTTCGACTGGATGAAAACAAATTCCACCGGCTGGAGCAACGACACATATTCCCGCAACTCGCCGTCGAGCATGGTGTTGAACACATCCTTGAGATGCAAAATGCCGATGATGTTGTCGATGCTATCGTGATACACCGGCAGTCGCGAATAGCCGGTGTCCGAAAAAACATCCAGCACCTCGCGCACATCCATCTCGTCGTCGATGGCGACAACGCGCACGCGCGGCTGCAAAATATCCTTGACGAGCAGCTCTTCAAAATTGATCGCCGAGCGGATGAGGTCGCTCTCGCGCGCCTCCATCTCGCCGCCGCTCTCTGCTTCGTCAAGCATATTCAGAAGCTCGTCCTCGACGTATTCCTCTTCGTCGTCCTCGCGACCGGCGCGCTCCATGATCACATGGCCGCTGCCAAAAATAAACGTCAGCGGACGCAGCAGCGTCACCAACAGCTTCAGCGGCATCGCCACGCGACAGAACACACGGTTCTCGTAGCGCTGCGCGATCATGCGCGGCAGAATCTCGCCGATGATGAGGATCGCCAGAAAGAGCACGACCACGCCGACGATGATCCCCTGACCAGAATAGCAGACGAAAAAGAACCACGTTCCCAACATCACCGCCGCCAGATTGACGATGGTGTCGCCGATGTTGATCGTCGTCAGCACGCGGTTGGCGTCGTCAAGCATCCCCAGCGCCACCGCTGCGGAGCGATTGTCCTCGTCCTCCGCCCAATGGCGCAGGGTCACGGGACTGGCGAGCAAAAACGACATTTCAGCCAGGGAAAAGAACGCCGAGCACAGGATCAGCGCCAGGATCACCAGGCTATATGTGGCATAGATCATGCCAATTCCCCCTCTGTTTCGACAGTCAGCTGCGGCGTCCCTGGGTCAGCGGGCAGGTCTCGTGCGCCTGATGGTCGTCATTCAAAAGATCCTGCAGGCTGATGCTGTTGAGATAATCGCCGATCAGCGCATCCAACCGCTCCCACACAGGCAGCGTCTGGCAAACGTCGCGGTTCGGGCAGGTGTTTTCCTCCCCTTCCAGACAAGCCACCGGCGCCAGCGAGCCTTCCATCGTGCGGATGATCTCGCCCACGCTCACATCTGCCGGCGCGCACGCCAGCTGATAGCCGCCGTTGTTGCCACGGAAGCTCGTGACATAACCAGCTCGGAGCAGCGGCGTCATGATCTGCTCCAGGTATTTGATGGTGATATTCTGCCGTTTGGAGATCTCACGCAGTGGAATGTGTTTATCGACGCTGTAGGTTGCAAGATCGATCATGACCCGCAGCCCGTAGCGTCCTTTCGTTGAAATTTTCATGGTCATCACCCCTGAAGTTACATCTTTTTACCCATATTATAGCATATTACCATGATATTTGGTCAAATATCCTTCTTTCCCATGGGAATAAATTCTTTTATTTTTCATTTTCTTGCACCGCCGGCGGCCATTCGTTATAATGGAGGGGTACTCTGAAAAAGGAGGGTCCACCATGAGCGGCAACGCATTCTTATTCACCAAACGCCGGCTGACCGACGACCACTATCTCGCCATCGCACTGCGCGAAGCGCGCGACATGAAAAAACCACCGATCACCATGACCAATTTCTGGAAGCACGCAGAAAGCTACGACGACGTCGAAAAACCGCTGCACGATCTCCTCGCCTGGCTCGACCGCGAAGCAGAGATCGGCGATTTTGTCGTGCTCGAAGGCGACGAGCGCCTGGTCAAAGCGATCGCCAAGCACGCCAAGGCGCATCGACTGATCCCTGTGCGCGCGATCTGGGAACCAGAAGCAGCGATCCGCGATCTTTGATCGCCTGCGGAAAAAGAATTTGTAAAAAATTGATAAATTCTTGTTGACAATCCGCTGCCACATGGCTATAATAATTCTTGCAGTTGCGAAACAGCGCTGCGAAATGGACCGTTAGCTCAGCTGGTAGAGCACGCGACTCTTAATCGTGTTGTCCAGGGTTCGATCCCCTGACGGTCCAGTTTTTTGTAAATATCCGAACCGAATTTTCATCACAGGAAATGTTTTCGGAATCGTTATTATTGCAGAGGTCTGATGACCTCTGTTTTTTTATTTCATGTTTTCCGAATGCCAGAGCATTATCCTCTTCTTTTGCGTCTCTCTGGCGGCAATCTGGCGCGCCATTTTTTCAGCGCACAAAAATAGTCCCTCTGTCATTTCTGACAGAGGGTTTTTTCATACTGTTCACACAGCTGTATTGTCATACAATCCAGCGCGGTCATTGATTACCAGGATGCGCAGCGCATCATACGTCAGCCCCAGTTTTCCTTCACCTTCACCAACCATCAAGCCGCGATCAAGCAATTTCTGAATGGTGTCGCGCCCGAATGGCAGCTCATCTAAAGTATTATATTTCAGATGAGCTGCATCAATCATGGCCTGCACTTGTTCTTTCGTCATTTCCTCTTCTCCCTTCACGCCGCTGTTTGTAGCGTTGCTATCTTTTGTGAGTTCCGCGATCTTTGCATCGATTCTATCAAGGAACGATTGCCAGTGGAATTTTGTCCGATGTGGGCAATCTGTGCCAGAATACCAGTTGTGTTGATTGATCTGGTTACTATTCCAGCCATACTGGATGCACACCCATGCGATGTACTCGATGGCATTTTCTTCGGCGCGATCAAACTTGTCGTCGCTGTAGTCCATACTGCGCGCGATCTCAATTCCAATCAGGTTTCTGTTTGCAAAGCCGCTGCCCCCATCGCCAGCATGCCATGCATTTCTATTGAAGGGAATGCATTCATAAGCGCTTGTTTCGTCGATGACAACGTGGAAGCTGGTTGACTTGTTGTTATTGACCATGCTTTCCGCTTCTGCTTTGGCGCTGGAAGATCCAGCCGTGTTGTGGGCTACAATGCCCACTGGCGTCATGGCGTATGGACATTTCAGGCTGTACTTTGTAGATGGTACCCAGCAACTGTGGATTTCGTAGGCCATAATTATTCACCCTTCCCATCCATCATAGTTTCACTGGTCGCTGTGCGCTGTACAGGCGGCAGCTGGTTGACGGCAGCTTCAATCATGTTATCGACTTGATCCCAATCCACCTTCAAGCCTTGCTTTGCCAGAATGTCCAACGCATACTGCTTGCGGTCTTCGGTGGCATAGATTTTATAGGCCTGTTCCGCTGCAGCGACAGCAATCTGCACCCAGCGATCAAGTTGGTCAGCGTTGTTGCTCTTGTTTTTAAGATAAGCATATACAACGCCAACGATCGCAATCACCAACGTGATCAAGGCTTCAGCAATACTAGTAATATTAAGCATTTCCATTTTTTTCATCCTTTCCATCTTTATCTTCATCATGATGCGTGGCATCTTTGACGTTCTCAATGAACGCTCTGAGCGGCGCCACCGGCACGCCCAGATTGTCCAGGTTTTCAACGATGCTGGCCAGCTCCATAACCAGATAGCCCAGATACAAAACAATCAGCGCAATGATGCCAGCCTCTGCCGGGATCAGCGCTGATACCGGAATGCACACGACCAGCACAAGGATACTGGCCAACTTGCGTAAGATTCCATCGATGCCCTTCTGGCTGGTAAATTTTATGTTTGGATTTCTCCAGGCTGCCAATGAGCCAACAAGGAAATCGACAATCATGGCCACACAGATCAATGCCAGGATATACAGCACCTTGCCTTCATTAGTGGCAACCAGCTGGCGCAGCCAGTCAAACAGGTAGACTGCCATTGGATCATTTCTCATCACTTACCTCCGATCTGTAAACGAAAAGGCCGCTGAGCGCGATGCTCAACAGCCTCTGCATTATTTCTTGATCAGATCTTCGCGCCCTTCAGCAATGAGGATCTGGTCGACGTCTTCCTTATACTTTGCGAAAAGTGACAGCTGCATCACTGTGGCATAGTCATATTGGCCAACAATGATGCGATTCGCGATAAACAAAGCCATCTCATACACCTCCTTCCATGATGTCAATGCTTTGAGCCTGCGCCAGCAGGATTTCGGCCAATGCAGCCTGGTTCATCTCTGTAGCCATCTGGTTCTCTTGCTGTGCTTTCGATAACTCGCTTTTCAGCATCTTCACCTGGTTTTCCAACATTTGAATGTGATCCAACGCCTGCACCATAGGATCCACCGCTGGCGGTGTCGGAATATATGGTTTTTCTGTGATCTCAAAGCAATCCGTGAATTCAGTCATGCTGCCGGTGTAAATATCACCAAAATGCTCGACAAGGAAGCGATCGCCTGTATTGATCACTGTTGCTTCGCCATCATATTCCTGTTCAAAATCATGCACTGCCACAACAACATTTTCATCGTTCAGCTCGATATAGCAAGGCATTTACTACACCCCCCTTAATTCCATACAACACGGCTTAACTTCTGTGGCGCTGACGTCGAACTATCTGCATGACGGAAACACTTTTGAGCGCTATATGTAAACAGAATCTGGTTCGCTGTATGACATAAAATACGTGTTCCATCTGCACTATTTTGCACCTGACTTACACCATATTGTCCACAGCCACTTCCCTCATCCAGCTCGATTGCGTCATGCGTCAAACCTTCACCGCTTGACTGAACGATCATGACATCATTCGGCATTGAGTTCGTGTGTAGTGTATTGGCATTATTAGAGCTTGAATTCACATTCAGCCATGCACTACTTACCACAGCACCAGCAACATTGGCATTAGTGTACTTAGTCACGTTGAACTTTCTGCAGAATGCCACAGCCACCCCTTGCGATTTATGTACCTGCCAAATTGACTTCATCGCCACTGCAGTGCCGACGATTTTGGCCATAACAGTGGCGTTATTTGCGCAGGTTGTCAAGGCGGTGCTGTTGGCCGCGACTGCGCTCATCGCAGTGCTGCTGTTCACTACCGTGTTCAAGGCACTGCTG
>OGWZ01000216.1_pt1 | contig 69796 bp, 55 predicted proteins | sample 1576141 | NCBI WGS metagenome assembly OGWZ01 (sample SAMEA3541512, study PRJEB24748) | human gut metagenome | biome: human gut; feature: human-associated habitat; material: faeces | place: China | collected 2012
CTCAGGAGGTCGACCTACTACTATGCACTGGCGCACCCGCGGAGGCCGACCCGGCCCGAGCTGCGCGACGCCGCGGCCGAGATATTCTCGCGCACCGCCAACGGCTGCGGGCACCGGCAGATAGCCATGTGCCTGCGCGCCGAGCTGGGCGCGGTCGTGGCCGACAAGACCGTGCTCAAGATGATGCGCGAGATGGGCATCCGGTGCGGGATACGCCGCCGGGGCTCCCGCCGCCGGTACAGCTCCTACAGGGGGCTCGTGGGGAGCACGTTCGAGAACGTCATCGCGAGGGACTTCGGCGCCGAGGGGCCGTGGCAGAAGCTCGGCACCGACGTCACCGAGTTCAAGGTGGCCGGCGCCAAGGCCTACTGGGCCCCGGTGCTCGACTTCTGCACGAAGGAGATCGTGGCGAGCGACATATCGACCTCGCCGGACCTCGCCCAGCAGCACAGGATGCTCGACCGGCTCCTCGAGGCCCTGCCCGACGGGGCGGCGCCGACCATGCATTCGGACATGGGCTGGCAGTACCAGCACGAGTCCTACACCTCCAGGCTGGAGGGGGCGGGCATCACCCAGAGCATGTCGCGCAAGGGGAACTGCATCGACAACGCCGCCACCGAGCAGCTCTTCGGCCACGTGAAGGACGAGTTCTACCGCGGCAGGGAGTGGGGCAGCTTCGGGGACTTCAAGCGCGACCTGGAGGGGTACATAGCCCATTGGAACACGCGGCGCAGGCAGGTAAGATTGAAGGGCCTGACGCCGGAGGAGTTCCGGAACCGGGCCCTTGCGGCGTAGTCGCTATTTATTCAGTCCAAGTTTCGGGGCGCAGTTCACAGGCACCTTTGTGGTGGTTTTTTATTGCTCCAGCATGCTGGGGTCGAACTCGCTAACCGGGATCACGCGATAACCGTGGCGGAGCAGTAAATCAACGAAGACGCCGTTGCCCGCCGTGAGGGTGCCACTGAATGTTCCGTCGTAGATGAGGCTCGCGCCGCACGAGGGACTACGGTCCTGCAGGATGCACGCGGCGATCTTTTCCGGCCCACCCGCCTGCTCGCACATGTCGAGCGCACGTTGGGCGCCTAGGCGAAATTTCAGGTCAACGGATACGCCCTCGCAGGTACGGACCTCGCCGTTCACAATCTCGGACGGCTTGCGCGGCGTGGGCAGGCCCCCAAAGACCTCAGGGCACACCAAGAGGACCTCGGTCCCTGTACGCTCGCAGGCCTCGACCAACTCGCGATGATAGTTGTCGAGCCCGTTATACTTGCAGCTCTCGCCCATCAAACAGGCACTTACCACGATCTTCATATACAACTCTCCCCACGCAAAACGCCCCATTTGAGATAAACACTCAAATGGGGCGATTGACACTGCGCAACCAGTATTACTGCTGCTTTGGCATCAGCGGATTCTCGCGCGTGAGGAGATTCATGAACTCCTCGCCCGTGATCGTCTCCTTCTTGTACAGATAACGAGCCAGCTCATGGAGCTTGAACTTGTTCTCCTTCAGGATCTGCAGGGCGCGGTCGTGCGCATCCTCGATCAGCTTGGCGACAATCGCGTCCACGCGCTCGGCCGTACCGGGGGCGCAGGTGAGCGACGTATCCTGATTGAGGTACGCGTTCTGCACGGTACCGAGCGCCATCATGCCAAACTCGTCGGACATACCAAAGCGCGTCACCATGTTGCGGGCGAGCTTGGTGGCCTGCTCGATATCGTTGGCGGCGCCGGTCGTCATCTCACCAAAAATGAGCTCCTCGGCCGCACGGCCACCGCAATAGACGGCGAGCTTGTCCAGGACCTCCTGGCGTGTGGTCAGGAAGCGCTCGTCCTCCTCCACCTGCATGGTGTAGCCCAGAGCACCGCTCGTGCGCGGCACGATGGTGATCTTCGTGACCGGCGCAGAGCCCTTCTGGCGGGCGGCAACAATAGCATGGCCGATCTCGTGATAAGAAACGACCTGCTTCTCGTGGTCGGACAGCACCGTGGACTTGCGCTGCTGACCGGCGATGACGACCTCCACCGACTCCTCAAAGTCATCCTGGGTTGCACGCTTGCGACCCTCGCGAACGGCGCGCAGAGCGCCCTCGTTGATGATATTGGCCAGGTCGGCGCCCGAGGCACCGGGCGTGGCGCGGGCAATCGCGGTCAGGTCGATCGGCGGCTGCGTCTTCACGCTCTTGGCATGCAGCTCGAGGATGTTCTTGCGGCCGGTCAGATCGGGCAGCTCAACGGGGATGCGGCGGTCAAAACGACCGGGGCGCAGCAGGGCCGGATCGAGGCTGTCGGGACGGTTGGTGGCAGCGAGGACAACGATACCCTTGTGGTTATCGAAGCCATCCATCTCGGTCAGCAACTGATTGAGCGTCTGCTCGCGCTCGTCGTTGCCGCTAAAGCCGCCGCCATCGCGCTTCTTACCAATAGTATCGATCTCGTCGATAAAGACGATGCACGGGGCCTTTTCCTTGGCCTGCTTAAACAGGTCGCGCACCTTGGCGGCGCCACGGCCGACGAACATCTCGACGAACTCAGAACCCGAAATGCTAAAGAACGGAACACCAGCCTCGCCGGCAACAGCCTTGGCTAGCAGGGTCTTACCGGTACCCGGAGGGCCGACAAGGAGAGCACCGCGCGGCAGCTTGGCGCCAATCTCCTCGTAGCGCTGCGGCTTCTCCAGAAAGTCGACGACCTCCTTGAGAGACTCCTTGGCCTCTTCCTGGCCGGCGACATCCTTAAAGGTAACGCCCACGTCCTTGGAGGCGATCACGCGCGCGCCGGACTTGCCCAGTCCACCGCCGCCAAAGCCACCGCCGCCAAAGTTCATCGAAGGACCGTCATCACCCATGGCCTTCTTCATGCGGCGGTTGAGCCACCAGCCGATCAGGAAGAAAATCGCCATGGGAAGGATGAGCGTAAGCAGGTAGTAGGTCATCAAACCCGAGTTTTTATCGGGAACGACCGACTCCAGCGAAGCGCCAGACTCAAGCACGCGATCGGTAAAGCCCGCATCGTTCGGCACACCGGTCGTCTTATAGGCGATGTTCTCGTCCTCGCCCTTCTTGGTGTAATAAATCGAGTAATCGTCCGTGTTGTACTCGACCTTGTCGACACTCTTCTTATCGAGCGCTTTGACAAACGTCGAGTAATCGGTCTTCGTAATCTGCTGCGTGTGACCGATGTTGGGGAACAGAACGGTCGAGAGCACGAGGTAGACGACGAAGGCGATGAGCACGTAGAGGATCATATTCCGTCTACGCTTGTTGTCATCCATCTCCATCTGCTTGAACTCCATCTACTGGGGTTAATAATGCTTTCTAGAATACCCAACCCGGACGGCGATAAACCGACGCCGGGCACGAAAAGACAGAGATGGCATCACTGGAAGTCGGCAAGGTTCAAATCTATACGGGCGACGGCAAGGGCAAGACGACGGCTGCGTTGGGGCGCGAGAGGATGTCGAGGAACTGATTGCGATAAAGCCCGCCACCACGGAGCTCGTGCTCATCGGCCGCGGGCTGCTGCCGTTGGCCGACCTTGCGGACTTAGTCACCGAAATGCGCCCCGTCAAACACTACTTCGACGAAGGCCTCCTAGCCCGCCAAGGCATCGAATACTAGCCATTGGGGACGTCCCGAATGGCTAGGCGGTGGCGCGGCCGAGCCAGTTGCCGCTGTGATGGTAGACGGTGAACATCATGGCGGTGATTACCCAGGTTACGGGGTAGACAAGCAGCAGGTGCTCAAGCGACGGATCGAACGGCATAATCGCAAACACCCAGATCACCCTGAGCACGACAGTGCCAAAAATCGTGAGCAGCATGGGCTGCAAGCTCACGCCGGCACCGCGAATGGAGCCCGACGCGTTTTCGATAATCGAGAAGATCGCGTAGAACGGCGCGATGAAATGAAGAATCGTCGTGGTGTACGCCGAAATCGATACATCGTCGACAAACAGACGCGACAACGGACCCGAGAACACCAGCAGCACGGCAGACAGGCCACCAATGAGCATAAACGACAGCACGAGCGACGTATGGTAGCCCTTGCGCATGCGCTCATAGTTGCGCGCGCCAAAGTTCTGTGCCGAGAACGTGGTGATTGACACGCCGAGCGCCTCGGTAACCATCCAGACAATGCCATCTAAGCGGCCCGAAAGACCCCACGCCGTGGTGACATCGGCACCAAACGAGTTGACCGACACCTGAATCAAAACGTTGGAAATCGAATACGCAGCAGACTGAAAGCCAAGCGGCAGACCACACGAGATCATGCTCTTACAAATGCCAGGATCAATGCCGAGTTTGGACAGCGAAAGCCGCCACGCACCCGGTGCGTGCATCATGCGAATCACGATCATCGTGGCGTTGGAGCAAATGGTCAGCGCCACCGCGATGCCGCAGCCCAGCGCCTCCATATGAAGCACGGCAACAAAGATGACATCCAGCACCGCATTAACAAGGCAGCCGGAAGCGATGATCACAGCAGGCCCGCGCGTGTCGCCCACGGCGCGCAGCAGTGCCGTTCCCATATTGAGCAGCAGCGCTGCAACCATGGCGGCAAAATAACAACGAGCATAGGCCACGCCCTCGGCCAATAGTTCATGCGGCGTGTTCATAAGCACCAGCATGGGCTCAACGAACACTATGCCAAGAATCGAGAAAACGATACCGCCCACCAGCGCGAGCGTCATGGCTGTATGGACCGAACGACTCAGTCGCTCATCATCGTGCTGGCCAAAATACTGACCGGTAATGACCGCGCAGCCGGCGCCGACGCCAACGCAAAAGCCAATGCAGAGCTCGGTGAGCACCATCGTGGCTTGAATGCCACCCAGCGCGAGCTTGCCGCCAAACTGACCGACGATATAGGTACCGATAAGCGTGTAGGCCTGCTGAAAAAACGAACTAAAAAAGATGGGAACGCACAGCGAAAGCAGCTGCTGCCAAATAACACCCTGCGTTACATCGATAGCCGTAGATTTCTTAGCCACACGCCCTCCCCAAAAGCGTACGTCAACCGACAAAACAGTAATTAAAGACCTAAGCTAATAGCAGCTTAGCACCGACCGACGTCGACCGAAACACCCCGAGTCAGAGCCCGGTGCAAACTATCTGCCTAGTGATACAGCCCCGGCTGGTAGTGATACTCGTTGCTCACGTGCGGGCACAGCTGCCAAAAGGCGACGGCGCTCGCCGCGGCAACGTTGAGTGAATCGACCCCGTGCGCCATCGGAATGCGCACGGCCCGGTCGCAGCCCGCGATGGTCTTGGCGCCCAAGCCGGCACCCTCGGTGCCCATAAAGATCGCCAGGCGATCAACCTCCTGCAGCGCAGGATCGTCCAGCGAAACGGAGTCGTCCGTCAGCGCCATCGCAGCGCACGAAAAACCGGCTTCGTGCAGTGCCGCCAGGCCATCGTGCGGCCACACACGAGCCTCGCTGCCAATACGCGTCCACGGCACCTGAAACACCGTGCCCATGCTCACGCGGGCCGAGCGACGGTACAGCGGGTCGCAGCACGTCGGACTGACCAAAATACCGTCGACATTGAGCGCGGCGGCCGAGCGGAAAATCGCACCCACGTTCGTGTGGTCGACAATACCCTCGAGCACGCACACGCGCACCGGGCGCTCCCCCGCCGCCTCGACGACGCCACCCAAGAACTCATCAACCGGAATCTGCCGCGGGCGACGAAACGCCGCGAGCGCACCGCGCGTCACGTTAAAGCCCGTCAGCTGCTCCATGAGTTCCATGGAAGCCACGAACACAGGAACCGGACCTGCGCCCTCGCGCACAACCAGGCGCTCAAACAGCGGCATCATCTGGTCGAGCCAGCGTTCGCCCAAAAGAAAGCTCACCGGCTCGTATCCGGCACGCACCGCGCGCTCAATAACCTTGGCACTCTCGGCGATAAAGATGCCCTTTTGCGGCTCTAGCACGCAGCGCAGCTCACGCTCGGTCAGTCGCACGTAGGCATCGAGCCGCTCGTCCTCGAGCGAATCAATTCGCAGAACCTCAACGGCATCAGTCATAGCAGCCTGCCCGCACCCTTCTTTACAGCACATCTATACCAAACGAGGCGACGCTAAGCGCCGCCCCATACATTCAATCAACCCGATAATACCGTTCACGCCAGGCGATTTACGCCTCAACGCGACGATACGTCACGAACTCATAATCGACACCCTCGTCGCCCTCGCCCGAGGCAATCGTGGCAACACCGCCACGCCACGCAATCTCCCACGCGGGATCGGCGTCCAAATCGGGAAAGTACGTGTCCACGGGATGGACGCAGCGGTTATGCGTGACCTCGGCCTCGGCGCAATACGGCAAAAACTGCCGATACACCTCGCCGCCACCGATCACCCAGGCAACGGGCTCATCGGCAACCGCAGCGAGCGCTTCGTCAACGCTATGCACCACGTCGACGCCCTCGCGGGTAAAGCCTATATCGCGCGTAAGCACGATATTGCGGCGGTTCTTGAGCGGACGCCCGCCGGGAAAACTCAGCAGCGTCTTGCGTCCCATGATAACCGGGCAGCCCTTGGTGCAGGCCACAAAATGGCGCATATCGGCGCGATTGGACACCACCATATCGCCCTCGCAGCCAATACCCCAGTCGTCACACACGGCGACGATGGCAGAAAGCTTACACGTCATGCGCGTCACCTACACCGCAATGGGGATGTTCTTGACCTGAGGGCCGTGCTCATAGCCCTCGACGATCAGGTCATCGGTCGTAAACGCATAGAAGTCATGCACATCGGGGTTGAGCGTTACCTTGGGTGCCGCAAACTGCGGACGCTCGATAAGCTCGCGGACGATATCGACATGACGATCATAGATATGGGCGTCGGCGATCACGTGCAGCAGCTCACCGGGAATCATATCGACCGACTGCGCGACCATCATCAGCAAAATGGCGTACTGGCACACGTTCCAGTTGTTCGCGGCCAAAATGTCCTGGCTGCGCTGGTTGAGAATCATGTTGAGCGTCGGCTTGTCGTCCTGAGGACGCTGCGTCACGTTATAGGTCACGCTATAGGCGCATGGATAAAGGTGCATCTCGGACAGATCGCTAAACACGTACGTATTGGTCATAATGCGGCGACTATACGGCGTGTGCTTAAGGTCGTACAGTACACGGTCCATCTGGTCGAAGTCGCCCTCGGCGTAATGGCTCTTCTGACCAATCTGATAGCCGTAGGCTTTACCGATGGAACCGGTCTCATCGGCCCACTCATCCCAGATATGGCTGTTGAGGTCATGCACGTTATTGGACTTCTTTTGATAGATCCACAGAATCTCGTCCATGGCAGACTTAAGCGCCGTACGACGCAGGGTGAGCGCGGGGAACTCCTCGCGCAGATCATAGCGCGCCGTGACACCAAAGTTTTTAATGGTATAGGCAGGGGTGCCGTCCTCCCACACCGGGCGGACCTTTTGGCCCTCGGTGGTGGTGCCATGGTCCAAGATATCGCGGCACATGGTTATAAACTGTTGATCAGCTTTGCTCATTGACCCTCCTGTCAGTCGCCTATAAGCGAGATTTATTGTAGCCCAGGCGCGCGCGGCCCCACAGCCCAAACATAAGCCCTCATTTTCTGACATATGCCAGAAATTCCTTGCGCAAATCCGCACGTTCGCTATTCTATTGTTGACATATGTCAGATTTGGAGTGTGCATGGCAGGAAGACGCGAAAAACTGCGCCGCGTCGGGATCATCCCCGAATACCGCGGCTTTACCCCCGATGGCCTGGCGAGCGGCGACGCCATCGACATGACCGTCGACGAGCTTGAGGTGCTGCGCCTGTGCGACCTGGAGGGTCTCAACCAAGAGGCGGTCGCCCAGCAGATGGGCATCGCCCGCGCAACGGTGGCGGCCATTTGCAGCCGCGCGCATCGCAAGGTGGCCGATGCGCTGGTCAACGGACGGGCGCTCGTTATCGAGGGCGGCAATATCGCATACTCCCCCATCACCACGACAACGGCCGCATGGCCAGCAAAGGAGGTCGACACCATGAGGGTGGCAACGACGTACGACAACGGCAACATCTTTATGCACTTTGGCCGCAGCGAGCAGTTCAAGATCTACGACATCCAGGATGGCAAGGTGCTCAACGAGCAGGTCGTAGGCACCGGCGGCACCGGCCACGGCGCCTTGGCGGGCCTGCTTGCCAACGGTGGCGTTGACACGCTCATTTGCGGCGGTATCGGCGGCGGCGCTATCAACGCGCTTGCCCAAGCCGGCATCACGGTCTATGCGGGCGCCCAGGGCAGCTGCGATGCCTGCGTCGAGGCCCTCATTGCCGGCACGCTCGCACAGAACGGCGAGGCCACCTGCGACTGCCATGGACATGATCACGAGCACATCCACGAGCATGGCGAGTCCTGCGGCTGCCACGGTCACCACGACCATGACGGGCACGAAGGCTGCGGCTGCCACTAGCGGCAAGCACCTCGTCGAGAACGCGCTTCCACGCGTGCGACAACCAGCGAACAAACGGCGAAGGCCGCCTGGAATACCATCCAGGCGGCCTTCGCCATACACGACTCAACTAGTCGTTACTTCTTGTTGCGCATCTCCGCTTCCATCTGGCGCAGCAGGTCCATATCGGACTTGGGGCCGCCCGTTCCCAGGCCGCCCATGCCGCCCAGCCCCATGGCATCCAGACCGGGAATATTGGGCATGCGCATCTTTTTGCCCTTCTTACCCTTCTTGCCCTTCTTGCCGCCGGCCTGTGCCTGATTGGCCATCGTGCGCATGCGGCCCATCATCTTGTTCATCTCGCCCCACTGCTTCATAAGGCTATTGACCTCGGTGGGGGTCACGCCGGCGCCCTTGGCGATGCGGGCACGGCGCTGGCCGTTGATGATGGAGGGGCGAAGGCGCTCCTCCTTGGTCATCGACATGATGATGGCCTCGTTCTTATCGAAGATACCTTCGTCCAGGTTGCCACCCATCTGGTTAAGCGCACGCTGGCCACCGGGGAGCATGCCCAGAATGCCCTTCATGCCGCCCATCTTCTTGACGGCCTTCATCTGGTCGAGCATGTCGTTCATGGTAAAGCCCTCGCGCAGCATGCGCTCGGCAGCCTCGAGCTGCTCGGCGTCGGCTGCCTCCTGGGCCTTCTCGATGATGCCGACAACATCGCCCATGCCCAAGATGCGCTTGGCCATGCGGTCGGGATAGAACGGCTCCAGCGAATCGGGTTTCTCGCCCATGCTAACAAACTTGATGGGCTTGCCGGTCACCTGGCGCACGGAAAGCGCGCCGCCGCCACGGGCGTCGCCGTCGAGCTTGGAGATGATCACGCCGTCAAAGTCGGTGCGCTCGGCGAAGGTCGAGACGACGTTGACGATGTCCTGGCCGGTCATGGCATCGACGACCATCAGCACCTGATCGGGCTTGACGGCCTTCTTGATGTCCACGGCCTCCTGCATCATCTGCTCGTCGATCTGCAAACGACCGGCGGTATCGACGATGACCACGTCACGCAGGTGGTCAACGGCCTCCTGAATGGCGCCCTTGGCGATGTCAACCGGGTGCTCGCCATCGCCACGGAAGACCGGCACGCCAATCTCTCCGCCAAGCGTGGCCAGCTGGTCGGCAGCGGCGGGACGGTAGACGTCGCACGCGGCGAGCAGCGGTGAGCGGCCCTGCTTCTTGAGCAGGTAGGCCAGCTTTACGGCCGCCGTGGTCTTACCGGAGCCCTGCAGGCCCACGAGCATGATGACATTGGGAATGCGATTGCTAAAGACGAGCTTGCTCTCGGTTGAGCCAAGCATCTCGGTGAGCTCGTCGAGCACGATCTTGACGACGTTTTGCGCCGGCGACAGCGACTCCATGACCTCGGCGGTCATGCAGCGCTCCTTGGTCTTGGCGACGAACTCCTTGACGACCTTAAAGTTAACGTCGGCCTCGAGCAGCGCCATGCGAATATCGCGCATGGCCGAAGTAATATCGGCCTCGGTCAGCTTGCCCTTGCCGCGCAGGCGGTCAAATGTGTCGTTGAGGCGATCGCTCAGGGAATCAAACACTAGTCACTCCTTAATTGGACTCGCCCACCAGGGCGCGGCAGAAATCTTTGGCATTGAACTCCTGCAGGTCATCGACCTGCTCGCCCACGCCGACGCGCAGGATCGGGAGCTTGAGCTTCTCGGCCACGGCCATGGCGATGCCGCCCTTTGCCGTGCCGTCGAGCTTCGTCATGATAATACCGTCCAGGCCCAGCGCCTCGTTAAACTCGAGCGCCTGGTTCAGACCGTTCTGGCCGGTGGCGGCATCGATCACGAGCACGACTGAGACGGGCATGGGGCCGGCGGCCATATTGGCGGCGCGCTTACGCGTCACGTTAACCACCTTGGCAAGCTCGCGCATGAGCTCAGGGCTCGTGTGCAGACGGCCGGCGGTATCGATAAGCACCAGGTCGCTGCCGCGCTTGTCGGCCTCGTCGAGCACGTCGTAGCAAACACTTGCCGGGTCGGAGCCGCGGTCGCGCTTGATGACGGGGACGCCAGCGCGCTGGCCCCACACATCGAGCTGCTCGATAGCGGCAGCGCGGAAGGTATCGGCCGAACCGATCACGACGTTCTTGCCGCGGGAGGCCATGGCGCTCGCGATCTTACCGACCGTCGTGGTCTTGCCGGCACCGTTAATGCCCACAAACAGCACGCAGCTCGGCGTATCGGAAAACGGATCGCGCTCGATGGGCACAAAGTGCTGCTCAAGCTGCTCGGCCAGGGCGCGACGGAGTTGCGGGGCGGTCTTGAGGTTCTTCTTGGCCGCGGCATCGCGCAGGTCATCGGAGACCTTGATGGCGACCTCGGCGCCCATGTCACCCATGACGAGGGTGTCCTCAAGGTCCTCCCAAAAGTCCTCGTCGACCTCGCCGCCAAAGTAGAATACCTCGTTGAGGGCCTCTCGGCTGCGCTCAAGTCCGCGCGAGAGAGCATCAAAGAATCCCATTATGCATTCACGACCTTTCCGGTTTCGCGATCGAGTTTTTGCGAGACGACGCGACTGACGCCGTCGGCTTGCATCGAGACGCCATAGAGAACGTCAGCGTCCTCCATAGTACGGCGCTGATGCGAGATAACCAAGAGCTGCGTATCGGAACGCAGCACATCGAGGGCTCCGATGAGCTTGGACAGGTTAGCGTCATCAAGCGCCGCCTCGACCTCGTCCAGCACATAGAACGGAACCGTGCGCGTGCGGTACACGGCAAAAAGCAGGGCGAGCGCCGTCAGACTCTTCTCGCCGCCCGACATGAGCATCATCTTGGTGATGCGCTTGCCGCGCGGCTGCGCCACGACCTCAATACCCGTCTCGGCAGGATGCTCGGGATCGGTCATCTCCAGATGAGCCTGGCCACCCGGGAACAGCATGGCGAAGATCTCGCGGAAGTTCGCATCGACCTTCTCAAACGTCACCAGGAAGGCCTTCCGCATCTTGCGATCAATGGCCACCGTGATCTTGGTGAGCGCCTTGCGCGCGCACTCCAGATCGGCCAGCTGCTCCTCGATGTAGTCGGCGCGGCGCTTGAGCTGCTCGTACTCCTCCATGGCAACTTGGTTAACGGGACCAAGGTTGTTGATCTGGCGCACAAGCTGGTTGAGTTCGCGCTCGGCGGCATCGCGGTCCGTGGGTGCCGGAAGCATGAGCGCTTCCTCGAGTACCGTGGTGCCATCGGCGGTAATGGCCTTAATGGCGGCCTCTACCTGCACCTCGAGCTTGCCACGTGCGACCTTGAACTCGTTTTGCGTGGCGGAGGCGGTATCGACCCGCTCCTTAGCGCGGGCAACCTCTGCCTTGGCATCCTCGATGGTCTTCTTGAGCGAAGCGGAGTCCGCCTCTTCCAGAGAGGCCTGGTCACGCAGGCGCGCTGCCCAATCCGACGCGCGCTCCAGCAGGGCCGAATAACGCTCGTGCATGGGGTCAACGCGCAGGCGCAGCAGCTCGAGCGAGCGCGAAGCCTGGCGTGTTCCGCGGATACGACGATCGATGCCCTCCAGGCGATGCTCCAGGTCGGGCACGCGGCCCTTCAGCGAACGCAGGCGCTCGCTCGTCTGGGCTAGGCGAACCTTGGCGTCGGCGAGCTTGACGGCGGCCTCGGAATCGTCACGGCGAACGCGGTCGAGTTCGTCGTTGGCCTCGGCAATCTGGAGACCCAGGTCGCTTGCCTGCGCACGGGCCTCGTCGCGCGAACGGGTGAGCTCGTCAACGCGCGGGCGCGCAGCGCGAACGGCTTCGGAGGCCTGCTCGCGGCGCTTGGAGATGCGCACGCGCTCGACCTCGACATTGTTGGCGCTTTGCTCCAGACGGCCGATCTCGGAGAGCAGCGAGCGGCGCTCGCCCTCAAGACGGGCGATCTCGCCGGCGGCATCACCCTCGGCGGCACGCGCCTCCTCGACGGCCGCGTTGGCCTCGACGACCTGATCCGACACATGCTCAAACACAGCAGCTAGATCGGGCTCCAGGCCCTCCAGCTCGCGAATACGACGCTTGCGCTCCAGAGCACCCGAAGCCTCGCCGGCATCGAGGCCCACGCGAACCAGGCCGCCACAGGCGACGCGGGCGCCATCGGGGGTCACGTAAGTCACGCCGTCAACGACCGGCGCCGACAGCGCGGCAGCGAGATCGTCCACTACGTAATAGCCGCCGAGCAGCGCCTCGACGACGGGACCATAGCCTGCGCGCACGGACAGACGATCAACCAAACGGGTACCGGAGGCGCCCTCAGCGGCGGTAGAGCCACTCACGCCGCGCGTCACCAGCAGCGCCTCGCCCGAGGCCTTCTTCTGGTCCAGAGCGGCACGACCGGCACGCTCAAGCGCGGACGTATCGTCGAACAGCAGCGCATCGATATCGCCGGCGAGCAATTGCTCAACCAGGCCCTCAAGCTCGCGCGGGGCCTCGAGCACGTCGCCCAGACGACCCGAGACATCATCGCCCAGCGCACCCACCAGACGACTCACGAGCGGCGAGCTGTCGGCCATGCGGGCATCGAGTTTCTTTTGACTGGCAAGTTCTGAGCGCACCTCGGATAACTTGTTGCGCGCCTCGCTCTCGCGGGCACGCAGGTCCTTCAGGGCTGCGCGTGCCGTCTCGGTGGCCTCACGCGCATCGACCTGAGCCCGGCGCGCTTCCTCAAGAGCGCCCTCAAGCTCCTCGGCGCGGTCGCGACGGCTCTCGAGCGAGGCCGTGACCTCCTCGAGCTGTTCATCGATCTGCTCAAGGCGCGAGGCATACATGTTGTCCTCGACCTCGGCATTGGAAAGCGAATCCTTCACCTTGGCGAGCTCGAGCGCGGCGTTATCGGCCACGCGCTGCACATCGCGTTGCTCACGCGTAAGCTGCGAAATCTGATTGTCGAGCGCCACGCGTCGCTCGTGGAGCTCAGCGGCGGCAGGACCAGCGGCGTCAACGTCCTCCTGGGCCTGCCTGTGCGCACCGGTCACTTCCTCAAGCTGCGCACGCGCGTCCTCGAGCTCCTCGACAACGCGACGACGCTGATGCTCGGAGCTCGAAATCTGCCCGCGCATGTCAGACAGGCGCGACACCATGTTGTGGCCTTTTTCCTCGAGCAGGCGCATGTCGGAGTTAATGCGACCGACCACATCTTGCATATGACGGCGCTGCTCGCCCAGGTCGCCCACAAACAGGCCCTTTTCCTCGAGCATGACCTGAAGCTTCTCGAGCTCGCGCTCCTTTTCGTCCAAGCGGTACTGCGCAAGCTCCAGCTCGGCAGCACCTTCCTTGGAGCGGCTCTCCAGGTCGTTCCACTGCGACTGCAGCGAACGAAGCTCATCGACAGCCAGCATCTGCGTAAGCTCGTTCGCGCGCGAGGACAGCTCTTTGTACTTGCGCGCGCGATCGACCTGACGCTCCAGCGGTCGCAGCTGACGGGCGATTTCCTTATTGATGTCGCGGGCACGCGTCAGGTGCTCGTCCATCGACTTAATCTTTTTGAGCGCACGCTCCTTGCGGCGCTTGTGCTTGGAAATGCCGGCGGCCTCCTCGATAAGGGCGCGGCGCTCCTCGGGGCGGCTCTGCAAAATGGCGTCGAGCTTGCCCTGACTGATAATGGAATGCGTATCCTTGCCCAGGCCCGAATCGTGCAGGATGTCCTGAATGTCCATCAGACGGCACGGACTCGAGTTGATGAGGTACTCGCTTTCGCCCGAGCGATACATGCGACGGGTGATGGCGACCTCGTCAAAATCGACGGGCAGCATATGGTCCGAGTTATCGAGCACCAGCGTGACCTCGGCGACACCCACAGGCTTGCGCGCTGACGAGCCCGAGAAGATGACATCCTCCATGGCCTGGCCGCGCAGCTGCTTGGCGCTCTGCTCGCCCAGGACCCACAGGATGGAGTCGGAGATGTTCGATTTTCCCGAGCCGTTTGGACCGACGATGACGGTCAGGCCCGGCTCAAACGTCATATGGGCACGGTCGGCAAACGACTTGAACCCTTTGAGCGTGAGGGACTTGAGATACACGGTTCCTCGCTTACACGTGCTTCTTATTCAGAATCACGCCGTTGGTGGTGTAACCCATGCGGTCGAGCGCTTCGAGCGCGGCGGCTCCCTCGGCTTCCTTCTTTGAGGAGCCGGAGCCGCGACCCTGACGAATACCATCGATCAAAACCACGGCGGTAAAGGTGGGCGCATGCGCCGGGCCCTCGGAGCCAACGAGCTTGTACGCCGGGGGCTCGTGACCGTCGGCTTGCACACACTCCTGCAAAAACGACTTGGGGTTCGCAGGATGCTCGGCACGCTCGGAAGCCAAATGCGGCTTAAGCGTACGGTGAATGAACTCCGCCGCGGCATCCCAGCCGGCATCCAGGTACAGCGCTCCCACGAGCGACTCGTAGACGTTCTCGAGGGCCGAATGCAGGCCGCGCGCACCGGTACCGGTCTCGGAGGCACCAAAGATGATGATGTCGTCGATGCCCAGCTCGTGAGAAACCTCGGACAGCGTAGCGCCCGAGACAAGCGACACCTTCAAGCGCGTGAGCTTGCCCTCGTCAAACTCCGGATAGGACTCAAACAGGGAGCGTGCGACCACAGCGCCCAAAATGGAATCGCCCAAGAACTCAAGGCGCTCATAGCTGGCAGAAACCGGCTGGCCCTCGACTGCCGAGGGATGCGTAAGCGCCGCGCGCAGCAGCACCTTATTGTTGAACTCGTGGCCCAGGATTTCCTGGGCGCGCGTAAGTCGGTCGGATAAAGCCAAGACTTAGGCCTCCTTGGCAGCTTCGATAGCGTCGACGGCGTCGGCGACAGAGTTGAGCGAGAGCAGGGTCTCGTCATCGATCTCGAGGTTGAACTCGTCCTCGATAGCCGTAACCAGCTGCAGGCGCTCGAGCGAGTTGGCATCGAGGTCGTCAAAGGTGGTCTCCTCGCTAATTTCGGCAACATCGACGCCCAGAACGTCAGCAGCGACCTCGGCGATCTTGTCGAAGATTTCGGAGCGGTCCATAGCGCTTCCTCTCATAGTGCATGAATACCAAAAGAATGGTACCGCCCGGGCGGTACCAAGACACGGTTCTGATTCTACCCCACGACGTGCGCCGCGAAGCACATAACAGCGCTCTAACTCGCTCTTATAAAACGATACCGTCCATAGAGTTGGCGACATTCTCGACCAGCCCAGCGCGCACGGCTTCGGCCGCCGCGAGCGTACCGTTTTTAACAGCCTCGACCGAGGTAGCGCCATGGCCGATCAGGACCACGCCGCGCAGGCCCAAAAGAATCGCGCCGCCCTTGGCGTCGCCAGAGAGCTTGGCCTTTATCTCGCGCATCTGCTTTTTAATGAGCAGTGCGGCGATCTTGGTGCCGAGCGAGGCCATAAAGGCGCCCTTGAGCTCCTGCAGCAAAAACTTGGCAGCGCCCTCGGTAGCTTTGAGAGCGATATTACCCGACATGCCATCGGCAACGACGACATCGAAGTTGCCTGAGGTGAGGTCGGTGCCCTCGCAGTTACCAACAAAGCCGGGAACGGCGGCCTTCATAGCAGGGAAACAGGCCTTGGTAAAGTTGGAGCCCTTCTCGTCCTCGGTGCCGTTGGCAAGCAGGCCCACGCGAGGATGCTCGATGCCCAGGACGACGCGGGCATAGGCGCTACCCATCTGGGCAAAACGCACCATGTCATCGACCTCCACATCGGGGTTGGCACCCATGTCGCACAGCACCGTCAGACCGCCGGCGCGATTGGGCAGCGCATTGGTCAGACAGGGGCGCACCGGCTGCTTCTTGCCTTCGGCCTGATACCTAAACGGCGTCACGTAGGCGGTGGCAGCGGCGGTCATGGCACCGGTGGAGCCGGCGGAGAAGAACGCATCCGCGTTGCCCTTCTTAATGGCGCGGCACGACAGCACGATCGACGAATTGCGCTTGGTCATCACGGCGCGAATGGGATCGTCATCCATGGCGATAACGTCGGGTGCCTCAAGGGCCTCAACACGTGCGTGGGAAGCGGCAAAGGGGTTGACGATTTCGGCGGGGCCAGCTGCCAAGACCTCGATATCGGGATCGGCAGCAAGTGCAGCCTCGATACCATCGAGAACAACCTGAGGTTTCTCGTCTCCACCCACAACGTCTACACAAACGCGAACGTTACTCATATACATGCTCCTTATACAAAAATGGCCGACTCATTGAGCCGGCCATTGTGGTTCCATTTGGAACGGCATCGCATCCAGAGTATACCGTTACTCGGTAACGATAACCTCGCGGTCCTTGTAGAAACCGCAGCTGGGGCACACGTGGTGCGGAAGCTTGACAGCGCCGCAACGGGGGCACGTGGACTGAGCCGCAGCCGAGATCTTCATGTTGGCGGAACGACGGGTGTGAGTGCGGATACGACCCTGCTTTTGTTTAGGTACGGGCATAGTGACCTTCCTTATGAACTATCCAGTGTGGCGATTACGCGCAAGTAGCGATACTACCACAGTTTTACTCATCGAGCTTGAGATTCTTCAATGCTGCAAATGGATTTTCCGTGGCAGCGGCCCATTCCGCCTCTGCCTGGGCGGCGCAATCGCATTGCTCGACGTTGAGATTGCAACCGCATGTGGGGCACAGACCACGGCAATCGGGCTTGCAGAGCACCACAAACGGCGTGTCCATAACGACCGCGTCATTGATGGGCTCGCCCAGATCGACGAGACGGTCCTCACCCAGGAGCTCGTAGCCGTCCTCGTAGGCCTCGGGATCCTCGGGCTCCTCAAAGAGGTAGAACTCCTCGATCTCGCCGGCGATATCAAACGAGGCGGGCTCCAGGCAACGGTCGCACTCGCCGGTGGCGTGCGCGCGGACCATGCCCGTGAGCAAGACACCGGTACCGGCATTGGTAAAGACAACGTCGTAGTCGATGCCGTCCTGTAGCTGGTACTCCTTCTCGCCCACCGTGTAGGTGACGACATCTACCTTACCGGTCAGCGGATACGAATCTCCAGGAAACTCGAGCTGCTCGGAAAGATCGACGGTAACGCTCGGGAACTCAGCCATTACCACTGACCATTCTGTTGGGCAGCACCCTCGTTGAGCTGCTGACGGCAACGGGTAACGGTACCGGTCAGGCTCTTGAGGTTCTCCTCCAGGTGCGTAAAGACCTGCTCTGCGTAGTCCTCGGCAGCATAACGCGTCTCGCGCTCGTACTGCTGGGCACGATCGCGGATGTCGTCGGCCTGTTGCTGCGCTAAGCGGACGATCTCCTGCTCACCGGCAATGGTGAGGGCCTGCTGCTGAGCGTCGGCGATGATGGAATCGGCCTGAGCGGCGGCGGAAGCCATAAGCTCCTCGCGCTCCTTAAGGATACGGCGGGACTTCTGCCACTCCTCGGGATAGCTCATGCGGATCTCGTCGAGGATGTTAAAGAACACGTCGGCGTCGATGACCTTGAACTGAGCGTTCTTGCCGAAAGGCGGCTTGGCTTCCTCGATCAGCCCTTCGAGCTCATCGACCAAGCTGACGATCCTATCGCCAGGAAAATTCTCGCCCGGCATCCGGTCTCCTTTCATAGGTAACATATCATCATGCTAGTTTACCACATGCCACCAGGCAATAAGAAACGTCACGAAAAGCGATGTTTGAGCGCTTCGACCACGTTGGACGGGACAAACGTCGATACATCGCTGCCGAGCGAGGCAATCTGGCGAACGACCGAGCTCGAGATATAGCCGTACTGCGGCGCACTCATGACAAAGATGGACTCCAGCTCGCTATCCAGGCGATAGTTAAGGTCGGCCTGCTGCAGCTCATACTCAAAGTCGGTCATGGCGCGCAGGCCCTTGACCACGGCACCCGCCCCCTGCTCACGTGCGAAGTCGACCAGCAGGCCAGTGAAGGGCAGGACCTCGACGCCGTCGATATCGCCGACCGCCTCGCGGGCCAGCGCCACGCGCTCATCGAGCATAAACGTGGTGCCTACACCGTTTTTACCTTGCGACTCGGCAACAGCGACGATCACGCTGGGAAAGATGCGGCGGGCACGGCGGATCACATCGATATGGCCAAACGTGATGGGATCGAAGGTGCCCGGGACGATCACGCGGTTGATGGTGTCATTCATGGGCGTCCTCCTGAAACGTCGTGGCATCGTTGTTGTCGGCATCGGTGCCGGCGCTATCGCCCTCAACATCGTCATCGCCGACCCAACGAAGCAGGTCGACCGAGGTAATGCCGTAGCGCTTCTCACGTAAAGTCTCAAAGCCTGCCGGATGCGCGCCCGCATCGGCGGCGGCATGCTCAAACAGGGCGTAAGCGCCAGACGCAAGTAAACCCTGCTGAGCCAGGTCCTGCAGCAGTTCCTCGACCGGCTCGGCACCAAAAGCATAGGGCGGGTCGAGCAGGACCAGATCAAAGGGGCCGCCCGGTACACGACCGCGCGAGGCACTCGACAGCATGTCGCCCGTGACCACGCGCCAACGCGCACGGTCACGGCAGAGCGACTCGATATTCTTGGTAATGAGCCGCGCGGCGTTGCGATCGATCTCAAACGTCGTGAGCGAACGGGCCCCACGAGAGAGCATCTCTAACCCTAAGGCACCGGAGCCGCCAAAAGCGTCCAGCACACGAACCTCGTCCAAATCGAAATCGAATGCCGACATGACCATAGATGCGCACGCCTCGCGCACGCGATCAGTCGTGGGGCGGGTGACATCGCGACCACGGGGCTCCTCGATCTTACGACCGCGCCATTCGCCGCCGATGATTCTCATCCTCCGCTGACCTCCTTAAAGATATGTCGATAACGCATGGCGACCGCGTCGCGCAAGGGACGCGTCGCCACAGAGTCAAGGTTGCAAGCATACCGCAAGAGCTCGACCGCGTCCAAATGGGCCCATTCGATAAGGTCCTCATCGGCGTCCAGGTCCACAAAGCGCAAGGTCACGCCGCCATGCTGGCGGTACCCCAGGATTTCGCCCTCGTGGCGCAGACGCAGGTCCATCTGGGCGAGCGTAAAGCCATCCGAGGTTTTTTCGAGCGATTGCAGACGATCTTGCGCCGCCGACGCGCCGCCGTTGCCCTTGGAGTGCGTCATGACCAGGCACGTGCCCGACACGCTGCCACGGCCCACGCGACCGCGCAGCTGGTGCAGGGCAGCCAACCCAAAGCGCTCGCCGTTCTCGATGACCATGACGGTGGCGTTAGGCACGTCGACGCCCACCTCGACCACCGTAGTGGAGACGAGCACGTCGATCTCGCCACGCTTGAAGGCTTCGATCACACGATCCTTCTCCCCCGCCGGCATGCGGCCGTGGAGGCGCTCGATAGTGAGACCCGGCAGCGCCAGACGCAGGCGGTCGAGCTCGGTCGCCGTATCATGCAGCGGCACGGGGACCGTCACGCGGCCCTCCTCGTCGCGGGCGATACCGGGCACGTCCTCCAACTCATCGGCCGAGTCACTCGGCTCCACGAGCGGGCAAATCACGTAGGCCTGCTGACCTTTTTCATGCGCTTCGCGGATGGCGCCATAGGCGAGGTCGCGGCTCGACTCGGTGAGCACGCGTGTCGACACGCCAGTGCCAGGGACGGGCCGATGGCGGATGATGCTCGTATCCAGATCGCCGTAGACCGAAAGCGCCAGCGTACGTGGGATGGGCGTTGCCGTCATAACGAGCAGATCGGCACCAGGGCCCTTCGCACGCAGGGCGTTGCGTTGGCCGACGCCAAACCGGTGCTGCTCATCGATGACCACGAGCGACAGATGCTTAAACGCCACGTTATCCGAAAGCACCGCGTGGGTGCCAAAGAGGACATCGAGCTCGCCCGATTCCAGCTGGGCATGGATCCGCTCGCGCTCGGCCGCCGGCGTGGCGCCCGTCAGGAGCGCCCAGGTCATGCCAGCCTGCAAGAGCAAGGGGCCGGTCTTATCGGCATATTGACGCGCCAGCACGCCCGTGGGCGCCATAACGCAGGCCTGCGTGCCGCTATCGGCAGCCACAGCCAGCGCGCAGGCGGCAACGGCGGTCTTACCGGTACCGACATCGCCCAGCAGCAGGCGGTTCATCACGCGCCCGCCATCGCACATATCGCGCAGGATATCTTGGAACGCGGCCTCCTGCTCGTCGCTCAGCGAAAACGGCAGGGCCTGCTTAAGCGCGGCCAGGTGCTCGCCCGCGGCGTGGGCGTAGGGCACCACATCGACCAGGCTGCCGTCGTTGCGCAGGCGCAGCGCCAGCTGCAGGTAGAGGCACTCCTCGTAGGCAAGCCGTGCGCGCGCGATATCGCGCTCAGCCATGCTCGAAGGAAAGTGGATCGATCGAAGCGCACGAGCATCGCTCATCAGGCGACGTTTAACGCGCAAGCGTGCGGGAATCGGGTCGAAGGGATTGCCGACGACCTCGAGCGCGCCACTTACGATGCGGCGCATCCATGCCTGGCTCACGCCGTCACTCACATAATGGACCGGCAAAATGGTGCCCGCAGCACGCCCGTCATCAAGCTTTTCAAAGTGCGGCGAGGCCATCTGCTTAAAACCGTAGGCAAACTCGACCTTGCCCATCACGGCCAGGCGGTCGCCCTGCTTAAGCTGCTGGGCAATCCAAGGCTGACGGAAAAAGGCGACCTGCAGCACGCCCGTCTCGTCAACGAGTGAGACCTCGGTCACCTGCATGCGCGGACGCGGCTTCTTTTGAACGATACGGTCGACCGTGGCGATGATGGTGCACACGGTACCGATGGGCGCCATCTCGATGGACCAGGAGCGCGTAAAGTCCAGGTATCGATGAGGGATATGGAGAAGGAGGTCCCCCACCGTCCGAATTCCCAGACGGCGAAGGGCCTCCTCACGTTTACCCGAAACATATTTGAGTCGCGCGATATCCTCGTCGAGCGCATTGCTCTGGGCAAAGCGATCCGAGACGCGCGGCACGGAGCAGAGCTCGGACATGGGCAGATGCCTACTCGATCGAGAAGATCACGGGATAGAGCGGCTGCTCGCCACGATGGGCGTCGATCTCCAGGTCGGGCTGAGCCTCCTCGATAGCGTCGACGATCTCCTGGAAGGCCTCGTCGGACAGCTCCTCGCCGGCCAGAATCGTCAGCGCGTCGCCCTCCTCTTCCTCCTGCATGCGGTTGATGCAATCGAGCGTGACCTGCTTCACGTCGGAGCCGACCACATCGATGGAGCCGGCAATGATGCCCATGACGTCACCGGAGTGAATTGGCGAACCGTCGGAGGCGCTGGAGTCGCGCACGGCGCGGGTGACCTCGCCATCGCGGACCTCGCTGATGGCGTCGACCATAGCGGCGACGGCATCCTCGAGCTCGGAATCGGGCAGGACCGCGAACAGCGCGGAGAAGGCCTGCGGAACGGTCTTGGTGGGAACGACGGCGACCTTCTTGTCGGTGCAGGCTGAGGCAGCGGCCTCAGCGGCCATGCGGATGTTGCCGTTGTTGGGCAGGATGATGACCGAGGTCGCGTTGACCTGGTCAACAGCGCCCAGCAGGTCTGCAGTCGAGGGGTTCATGGTCTGACCACCCGACACGATCACGTCGACGCCGAGGGACTTGAGGATGTCTGCCTCGCCGGACCCAGCGGCAACGGCGACAAAGCCCAGCGCCTTGGCGGGCTCGGCGGCCTTTTCCTGGTCCTCATGAATCTTGGCGGTACGGTCGCGGGCCTCCATCTCCATGTTGTGGATAAAGACCTCGTAGATCTGACCAAGCTGAAGCATGTGCTCGAGCACCAGGTTGGGGGTGTTGGAGTGCACGTGGATCTTGTAATCGGGGTAGGCGCCCACGAGTAGCTCACAGTCGCCCATGGAACCCAGGAACTTAAGGCACTCATCCTCGTCAAACGGGGCGTCGGCCTTAAAGAGGAACTCGTTGCAGTAGCGGAACTCCGAGCCCTCCCAATCGTCGTTGGCCTCGATCTCAACGCGGCCAAGAGCGGCATCGCGTGCAGAGCCAGCGGAATCGAACGTAGCGGAGAAATCCTCGACAACGGTGCTGCGACCAAGTGCTGCAGCCACAAAGTTCTCCAGGAAGATGGCAAAGCCGAAGGCGCCGGAGTCGACCACGCCGTTCTCTTTGAGGACGGGCAGCAGGTCGGGCGTGCGTGCGACGGACTGGTAGGCCTCGACGACGATAGCGTCGAGCGCATCCTCGGCCGAGAACTTCTTCTTTTCGCACTCGTCGGCCTTGGTCGAGACATCGCGCAGCACCGTGAGGATCGTGCCCTCGATGGGCTTGCGGACGGCCTGGAAGGCCACCTTGACGGCACGACGGAAGGCGAAGGCGATGTTGGCGGACGTAATGGGCTCGTCGGCGGAGACAAGGCCCTCGGCCACGCCGCGCAGGATCTGCGAGGTAATGACGCCGGAGTTACCGCGGGCGCCCATCAGGGAGCCGTGGGTGATGGCGCCGGCAATGGCCTCCATGTCGGCATCGGCGGGAAGGGCGGAGAGCTCCTTGGTCACCGAGGCGAGCGTGAGCGACATGTTGGTGCCGGTGTCGCCGTCGGGCACGGGGAAGACGTTGAGCTTGTTGATCTCCTCGGCCTTGTCGGAAACGGCAGCCGCAGCGATCGGAAAACAGGTGCGAATGGTCTTTGCAATCATGGGTATTTGAATCTCCGTTTTCGGATGCTAGTTCAGACGGCTCTTGAGCGCGTCGATATGGATGCCGATCTTAAGGCTGGCGGGATCGATCTGGGCGATCTCCTGCAGGGTGAAGGCAACGGAGCTCGAAAGATTGTGGCAGACGGACTTCATGTTGACGCCGTTCTCGAGCACGACGTGAAGATCGACCGTAAGGCCGTTCTCGTCGGCGGAGACAAGCACGCCCTTGCGGAGGCGCTGGCCGGCAAGCAGGCGCACGCTCTCGGCGCCCTGGAGCTGCTCAGCCATTCCGACAACGCCGTAGCACGTCATCGCGGCATAACCGGCAATATCGGCAATAACGTCGTTCGAGACGCTCAGGCTGCCGTTAATGGTCTCAGACACAAGAATCTCCTTATCTGGTGCTCGCGGCACCATGTCGTGGGAGCAATCATTGCAATATTCTACAACGACCGCGCCATGTTGAGGTGGTGGGTCGCGGGATTACATCCTCGACACGAAATGTTGATATGGCAACGTTCGAGTCAAGTGGTCGCGGCATGAAAAAACCCGCCGCATAAGCGACGGGTTCTACAACCTGGCTCCCCGGGTAGGACTCGAACCTACAACAGCGCGGTTAACAGCCGCGTGCTCTACCATTGAGCTACCGAGGAATTAAAAAGCCCAGCGGAATGGGCTGAGAAATTCTGGCTCCCCGGGTAGGACTCGAACCTACAACAGCGCGGTTAACAGCCGCGTGCTCTACCATTGAGCTACCGAGGAATAGGTGCGTGCTCTCAAGCAACGAAGTTTATTATACGGACGAATCAGCGCAGGGCAAGAACTTTTTTAAGAAATTTTCCGACCTAGTCATTGGGGACGTTCTTAAACGACTAGTCATTCAAGAACGTCCCCAACGACTACTCATTTAAGTCTGTCCCCAATAACCACCCCCAAACTGTCGCACAACTGACAGCCATAGCAACGCCGCAGATAGAGGACGGACAGCGAAAACCCGCCAGAGCGAGCAAGGTGCCTTGAAACAAGGCGGCATTGACCTTTTGGTCATGCCGCCGAAGTTGAAAGGCAGATTGCCGCTCTGGCGGGTTTGCAGCGTCGGCCAGTTACGGCGTTCGGTAGAACGCCGTAACCCTAAGACTCGATGTAGTCTTTGAGCTTGCTGCTGCGGCTGGGGTGGCGGAGCTTGGCCAAAGTCTTGGACTCGATCTGGCGGATACGCTCGCGCGTGACACCAAACTCGCGACCGACTTCCTCGAGCGTACGGGGATGTCCGTCGACAAGACCAAAGCGCAGCTCGATAACCTTGCGCTCACGATCGGCAAGCGAATCGAGCACCTGGGTGAGCTGCTCCTGCAGCATAGAGAAGCTGGCGGCATCGGGCGGAACGATAGCCTGGGAGTCCTCGATAAAGTCGCCCAGCTGGGAATCCTCTTCCTCGCCGATCGGGGTCTCGAGCGACACGGGCTCCTGCGAAATCTTCTGGATCTCGCGGACGCGGTCGGCGCTCATATCCATCTCGGCACCGATCTCCTCGGGGGTCGGGTCGCGACCCAGGTCCTGGAGGAGCTGGCGCTGCACGCGGACGAGCTTGTTGATGGTCTCGACCATGTGCACGGGAATACGGATGGTACGGGCCTGGTCGGCAATAGCGCGTGTAATGGCCTGACGAATCCACCACGTGGCGTACGTGGAGAACTTGAAGCCCTTCTGGTAGTCGAACTTCTCGACGGCGCGGATCAGACCGAGGTTGCCCTCCTGGATCAGATCCAGGAACAGCATGCCACGGCCGACATAGCGCTTGGCGATAGAGACGACCAGACGCAGGTTTGCGCTGATGAGCGCCTGCTTGGCTTCGAGGCCGACGTTCTCAATGCGCGTAAGACGACGCATCTCGGCACGCGTGAGCTCGAGCTCACCGGCATCGGCAGCCTCGAGCTTCTCGGTGGCCTCAAGACCGGCCTCGATCTTCATGGCCAGATCGACCTCTTCGGAGGCGGTCAGCAGATCGACCTTGCCGATCTCCTTGAGGTACATACGAACAGGATCGCCGGTCAGCATCACCGTGGAGGCATCGATGCCACGCACGCGCGAACGTGAACGGGAAGTGCGCACGGTGCGCTTCTTCTTGCTCTTGGAAGAACCCATCTCGGCGTCGGCCTGACGGGCCATCTTGAGCTCGTGATCGTCGAGCGAGCCGGAATCGTGCTCGTCGTCGTCATCGAAATCGTCGGTATCGGTATCGTTATCGTCATCGTCGACGTCCATGGGGGCGTCGTCGTTACCGCTCGCGGAGATAATCTGGATGCCGCTGTTGCGCAGCGCGGAATACACCGCGGTGAGCTGCTCGTCAGAAACATCGATATCCTTCAGGGCGACCTGAATCTCGTCCTCGGTTACCGAAGTCCTGTTTGAGCCGTTGCCCATGAGCTTTGCAACGTAGGATTCCAGCCCAGTACCCGTGCTCTCAGTCTTTTTTGGCACAGATTCTCCCTTCATAGTCCACAGGACTCAATACTTTAGCACACAGCAACGTCTATACCCAAAATCCAGACTGGATATAGGCGAGAATACGCTGGTTGACCACAACATCTAGGCCTGTTGGGTGCCTGCGACCTCCAGACCGATCAAACGGAACGGATCCGCCACGCCGCCGATCGACTTTTGCAGCTCGCGTTGACGCTGCGAATCCTGCGCGGCCTGCACGGTCAGCGCGCGACGGGCCTCATCATCGAGCGAACGGTCCTGGCGCAGCTTGGCCTGTGCGGCACGCATGCGGCGCTTGATGGTGTAGAGCTCGAGCGTATCGAGCATAAACACGATGTTCGTCTCGGTGGGGTGCTTGCTCGTCGCCGAGATGCGCCCGGCACTCACAAGCGTTGCCGCATCGGGACACACCGAGCGCGCCGCATCCATGCAGGCTGCAGGATCGGTTCCCGGCGGCGTTGCCAGAACGGCCCATGCGATGGACTCGTGACGTGGGTCAACCCACTCGATAGAGCAGATGCGGTCGGCATACGTGCGGAACAGGTCGGGGTAGCTCGTGAGCATGGTCAGCAGCTCACGCTCCCCTGCCAAGGACTTACGCTCAAGATCAGTAAGAACCATCGGCGCCGCCGCAGCCGGAGCACCCGAACCATCAGTCACAGGTACAGCACTCATACCATCAGGCACGTCGATCGGCGGAAGATCGTCGACGACCTCCACGGGCGCGGCGCCGTAGGCATCGAGCGGGACATAGTCGTACGGCTCCTCCTCGACCGGCGCGGACACCGGCGGCGTCGCGCCCGATGCCCAAGCGCCACGACCGGCATCGCGAGAACTCGACGCCCGACTGCCCGTCCCGCCGGACCGCTCATCCTGTGCCCGCTGGCGCTCATAGTTCTGCTCACGACGTCGTTCCGCATCTTCGCGCTTGGCGACATCGCGAAACACGCGACCCGAACTCACGCGAACCGCCTCCAGATCCAAACCCAGCAGATCGGCAATCTGAATAAAGTATGTGTCGATCATATAGCTATCGCGCAGCGGATAGATAAGCGTCAGCGCATCTTCCAGCGCCTTGGCACGACCGCCCGGCGTGGTGATGTCACTCGACTCCTGCAGCGAACGGTAGACAAAGTCCATGAGCGGCTCGGCAGCGTCGATGCGCGCCTGAAGCTCCTGTCCACCATGCGCCGTGATGAACTCCATGGGGTCGTTGCCGTCGGGCAGCACCACGCAGCGCAGGTCCATCGAATCCTGCTCGATAAATTGAATCGCGCGACGGGCGGCCTTCTGGCCCGCGGCATCGCCATCGAACATATACACGATACGCTTGGCAAAGCGGGTGAGCGTCTTGACGTGATGCTCCGTGAGCGCGGTGCCCAGCGTGGCGACAACGTTTTTGATCCCCGCCTCCCAGCAGGCGATGCAATCGGTATAGCCCTCCACCACGATGGCCGTATCCTGCGCGACGATAAACTCCTTGGCCCAGTTAAAGCCATAGAGGTTTCGCTTTTTATGGAACACGCTCGTCTCGGCGGTGTTGAGGTACTTGGGTTGGCCGTCACCCATGATGCGCCCGCCAAAGGCGATGTTGTGACCCTGCTCGTCAAAGATGGGGAACATCACGCGGTCGTAGAAGCGGTCGGCAAGCTGCCCGCGCCCTCGACTCACGGCAACGTTGGCGTCGATCATCTCCTGCGGAGTAAAGCCCGCCTGCGACAGATGAGCCACCAGCATATTACGACCCGGCGCAAAGCCCAGGCAGTAGCGGCGGCAGACGTCGCCACCCATGCCGCGGCTGGCAAAGTACTCACGTGGACGGCCATCCTTACCGCGCATAAGCATGGTGTGGTAGAACTGGGCGGTCTCGGCACACAGATCGTAGATGCGGGCACGCTTGGTACCGCGCTCGCGGCGATCTCCGGTGTCGTGCAGCTCAATACCTGCACGATCGGCCAAATAACGGATTGACTCGGGAAAGCTCAGGTTCTCGCGCTTCATGATATAGGTGAAGACGTCGCCACCCTCGCCGCAGCCAAAGCAATGCCACACCTGCGTGGCGGGAATAATGTGGAAGGACGGAGTCTTTTCGCCATGAAAGGGGCAGCAGCCCCAAAACTCATGGCCGCGGGGCTTGAGCTCAACCGTTTCCTGCACGATGGCAACTAGGTCGGACGCAGCGCGTACCTGGTCTTTTTCCTCATCGCTAATCACGGATGCCCACCCCCTGCTCACCCAAGTTGTGACGAATGTCCTCGATATTACCCTCGACGGTCGCAATCAACTCATCCAGCGAATCGAACACACGCGAGGGACGCAGCCAGCGCGTAAACGCCAGCGAAACGGAAGCGCCGTACAGGTCGCCCGTATAACCAATTAAGTTAGCCTCGAGATGCGATGAAGCGGCATCGTCGGCATACGTCGGCGGCAGGCCGACGTTAACGGCAGCAGGCCATACGGTGTCATCAACGAGCACCAGGCCCTCATACACGCCATCGGCAGGCACCTGAATGCCGTCGGGAACCTGCAGGTTAGCCGTGGGAAAGCCCATGTCAGAACCCTCGTGACGGCCACGAATAACACCGCCACGCAGCATATACGGGCGGCCGAGCAACTCAGCAGCAAGCTCCACATGGCCCTGTCCCAGCTCATGACGAATGCGGGTGGCGCAAATGGCCTCACCGCCCTCGCAAAGCAGGTCGTGCCCGTATACGTCAACGCCGCGCTCGGCACCCCAGGTGCGCATCTCGTCAACACCAGAAGCACCGCCACGACCCAGCCTAAAGTCGCTGCCAACGCGAATCGAACGAATGTCGACCAGACGCGACACCAGCGAGAGAAAAGCAACATGGTCGAGTGCCGCAACCTCAGGCGTAAAGGGAACGGCCACCACCGCATCGACCCCGGTCTGAGCCAAGGCATGTAGACGGTCGGCCGTCGTCATCAATTTTTGAGCGGGCGAAGGACTCACCACAACGTCCGGATCGGGATCGAAAGTGACCACGACCGCCTTGCAATCATGGGCGCGCGCATCGCTAACAAGCGCCGCAATGAGCTCCTGGTGTCCACGGTGAACGCCGTCGAACACGCCGATGGCAATCGATGCGGCACCCAAGTGCTCGCACTCATCAAACGTATCGGCAGCAACGATGCGAGCCTCGTCCGACTCGCCCTCGAAAAAGATACGCGCGAGCTCGCGAGCGGACAACATCATCGAACACCGCCGATTGCCTGCGGAAACACGTGCTCCATGACAAAGCGGCCACTCTCAATGCGGGCTAGCGCCTTGAGTCCCCCATCGAGCACCAACGCAAAAGGCGACTTCGAGGTATCGAAATCGGCAAGCGCACGCTCAACGGGAATGCGTCGGCCGCAGAGCAGATCGTCGGCAAGATTGCCCGGCAAGTCAACACGCGTGGCGCCCAGGGCCGCAATGGGATCCAGGGCAAAGCCAGCCGCGGACTCGGGAGAAAGCTCCTCGACCGCATGACAAGCGCCAATGGAAACAACACCGGAGGCCGTGCGGCGCAGCGCAGAAATGTGCGCGGCGCTCTCGCAGGCGCAGCCCAAATCGCGAGCGAGCGCACGGATATAGGTACCCTTGCTCACTGAGAACGCCACGGTCCACACACACGTATCACCTTCGCCTCCCACGGCGATCAGGTCGGCGGCATAGACCTCGACGGGGCGCGGAGGTAGGTCCACCGCATTGCCCTCGCGAGCAGACTTGTAGGCGCGAACGCCATTGACCGAGATAGCCGAAAACGCCGGCGGCACCTGCATCTGCGGACCCAGCATAGCGGCCAAGCGCTCACGGGCATAGGCAGGATAGCGGAGCTCGTTGGCAACAGCCACCGTGCGGACCGCCTCGCCCTCCGCATCATCGGTATTGGTCTCGGCGCCAAACGAAATGTCGGCGACATAGCTTTTGGTATCGAGGGTTAGCATGCCCAGCAGACGGGTGGCCTGGCCCACACCCACCACCATGACACCCGATGCCATGGGGTCGAGCGTGCCGGCATGGCCGACGCGCCGCTCATGGAGGGCGCGTCGGCATTTCGAAACCACATCGTGGGACGTGCAGCCCACCGGCTTATCGACGGCGAGCAGCATATTCAGTTGAGAAGGCGTACGACGAGCCATGTACCATCCAAAAAGTTAAAGCTCGACGGTCACCGAAGCGGGATCCTCCCCTACCAGTTCGGCCAGCATGGGAAGTGCCACGGTGAGCGTCTCGAGAATCGTTCCGTTGTTGGAGAAACCGGCGGCAGCGGGATGTCCGCCTCCGCCAAAGGCAGCAGCGATCTCGGACACGTTGAGGTCGCCCTTGGAGCGCAGGTTGCCGCGCACCTTGGTATCGCCCTCAATGCCCTTCAGGAACAGGCAGACCTCGACGCCCATCACCGAGCGCACCACGTCAACCAGACCGTCGCACTCATCCGAGGTGACACCGCAGGCCTCAAGGTCACTCTGGTACGCGTAGCTATACGCGACGCGCCCGTGGGCCACCGTCTTGATACGGCCCATAACGATGGACTTGAGGTGCAAAAACTCAACGCGCATGCTCTGGTAAACCTCGAGTGCCACACGCGCCGGATCGGCACCGTGGGCAACCAGACGCGAGGCTGCATGGAACGCGGCGGCATCGGCGTTTTGATACTGAAAACGACCGGTATCGGTCACCAGGCCGCACAACAAGCAGGTCGCGACACCATCGCGAGCCACAATGCCACAATTGTCCAAAAAGCGGTCGATGATCATGGCGCAGGCCGCGGCGTCGACGCACCTCAGGCTCAGCTCGGCAAATTCCTCGCGCGCCGGATGGTGATCGAAGCACACCACATGCGACGAGCGACGAAGCACCTCGGCGGAGTTGTTCAGACGCTCGACGACCGGCACGTCCACCGAGATGAACAGGTCCGGATTGCCGGTATACGCAGATGCCGGCACCAGACGGTCGGCGCCCTCCATAAAACGGTAGATGCGCGGAACCGGGTCATCGTCTGCCAGCAGCAGGGCAATGTCCTTGTTGGGAAAGAACTTCCTAAGCGAGAGGCCCAGGCCTAGCACGGAGCCCAGGGCGTCGCCATCGGGAGACGTATGTCCCGAAATCGCAATGGAGGACGCACCCTCGATGAGCTCAAGGATGCGTCGCTGAATATCTGCAGACTCGCACGATGCGAGGTCGGCGGAATTACTCATCTAAAGCTGCCTCCTGGGCGGCATCCGCAATTGGATAGCCGTCCTCGTCCTTTTCGATCGCAAGCGTGGCGGGAACGTTTTCCAGCGCACGCGTGATGCGCTCGGCCTCATCGGTCGAGCGATCGATGCGAAAATCGAGCTCGGGCGTGACGCGCCAATCGAGCGAGCGGGCCAGCAGGCTACGGATGCGGCCCTTGGCGCTGGCGAGCGCCTCCATGACCTCGTCGTAGCGGCTCGCGTCGCACGACACGTACACACGCGCGAACGAACGGTCCACCGCGACCTCGACCGCGGTCAGGGTGACCAGGTCGAGACGCGGATCGGAAACCTCAAAGAGCAGGATATAACCGAGCTTCTCGCGAAGCTGCTCGCCCAAACGGCGGGTTGCCTGCGTTTGCTTCATAGCGCTACCCCCTACTCGGTACGGGCAACCTGGTCGATGCGGTAGCCCTCAATGGTGTCGCCAGGCTTGATGTCCTGGAAGTTCTCCAGGCCAATACCGCCCTCGGAGCCGCTCTTGAGGCTCTTGGCCTCATCCTTGTAGTGGCGCATCGAGGCGATTTTACCGTTGAAGACCACGATGCCGTCGCGCACCAGGCGCACGGAATCGGTCGCGGCGATCTCGCCCTCCTCCACGCGGACACCGGCGGCGATACCGACCTTGGGCACCTTGAAGGTGTCCAGAACGGTCGCGGTACCCGTGGAGACCTCGACCTCGGTGGGCTTGAGCATGCCGATACGGGCTGCGTCGAGGTCCTCGAGGCACTTGTAGATGACGTCGTAGCAACGGATCTCGACGCCCTCGCGCTCGGCGGCGGAGCGGGCCTTGCCGTCGGGACGGACGCCAAAGCCGATGATGATGGCGTTGGAGGCGTCGGCCAGAACGACGTCGGTCTCGTTGATGGCGCCAACGGCGGAGTGGATCGTGTTGATGCGCACTTCGGACTGGTCCATCTTGTCGAGGGAGTCCTGAAGGGCCTCGATGGAACCCTGGACGTCGGCCTTGATGATCAGGTTGAGCTCCTTGACCTCGGCGTCTGCAATGGTCTCGAAGAGGTTCTCGAGCGTGACGTGCTTGACGCGGCTCTGCTCCTCGATACGGGCCTTGAGCGAACGCTCGTCGGCAAGGGCGCGAGCCTCGCGCTCGTCCTCGAACACGCGGAACTCGTCACCGGCGTTGGGCACGGACTGCAGGCCCAGGATCTCGACGGCGTCGGAGGGACCGGCCTCGGTGACGGCGCGGCCCTTGGGGTCGAGCATGGCGCGGACGCGGCCGTAGGTGAGGCCGGCGACCAGCGTATCGCCCACGTGCAGGGTACCGCGGGTCACGAGCACGGTAGCGACCGAGCCGCGGCCCTTGTCGAGCTTGGCCTCGAGGACGTTGCCGGAGGCAAAGGTGTCCGGGTTGGCCTTGAGCTCGAGCACATCTGCCTGGAGCAGCACGGTCTCCAGAAGGTCGTCGATACCGATCTTCTGCTTCGCCGAGATGTTGACGAACATGTTCTGTCCGCCCCACTCCTCGGGGATGACACCGTACTCAGTGAGCTCCTGGCGCACGCGGTCAGGGTTGGCGCCGGGCTTATCGATCTTGTTGACGGCAACGACGATGGGAACGCCGGCGGCCTTGGCGTGGTTGATCGACTCGACCGTCTGGGGCATGACGCCGTCGTCGGCGGCCACGATCAGGATGACGATGTCGGTCACCTTGGCACCACGGGCACGCATGGCCGTAAAGGTAGCGTGACCCGGGGTATCGATGAAGGTGATCTTGCGGTCGTTGATCATAACCTGCGAAGCACCGATGGCCTGCGTAATGCCGCCCGCCTCGCCGGCAGCAACGCCGGTGTGACGGATGGCGTCGAGGAGGCTCGTCTTGCCGTGGTCGACATGGCCCATGACGGTGACGACCGGGGCACGCGGCTTAAGGTCGGCGGGATCGTCGTAGAACGAGAAGGTGTTCTCCTCCTCGGGGGTGATGATCTTGATCTGACGGCCCAGGTCGTCGGCAACGAGCTCGACGAGGTCGTCAGACATGGACTGTGTCATGGTGAGCGGCGTACCCAGCAGGAACAGGCGCTTGATGATGTCGTTGGCCGGAACGTCGAGAGCCTCGGCAAGCTCCTGGACGGTAACGCCCTGGGAGACCTTGATGGCGTCGAGCTCTTCGGGGTTCACGCCCTGGGCCAACGCCTCCTCTATCTTGCGCTCCTCCTGAGCCTTGGCAGCCTCGCGCTCGCGCTTCTCCTTGCGCTTCTTGCGGCGACCGGTGGACTCGCGAGAGGCCTCCTCGACGGCAGCACGAGCCTCCTCGAGTACCTTCTCGCGACTGTACTCCTCGGCCTCGCGAGCCATACGGCTGTAGTGGTCCTCTTCGTTGCCGTGACCGCCCTTGCGCTTCTTGCCCTTGCCCTGCTTGTCGGGGTTGGGGAAGTCCATGCCGGCAGCGACGTTGTTGCTGGCGTTGGTGCGATGGCTGTGCGGACGGCTCTCGGAGGCGTTGCGCTCGGAGTTGCTGTCGGAGGCGTTGCGATCGTTACGACGGCCACCGCGGCGGTCGTTGTTGCCGCCACGACGGTTACCGCGCTCAGCGGCGCGCTCGGCCTTGGCCTTGTCCTCGGCGTCCTTCTTCTCCTTGAGCACGGTCTCCTGTGCGGCGATCTGGTCGAGCAGCGAACGGAAGCGCGAACCGGAGTCGGAAGCGGGAACGGCGCGGCGCTGGGCCTCGCGGGCAGCCTCCTCCTTCTCGCGGGCAAGGCGCTCCTGCTCGGCCTTCTTCTTGGCCTCAGCCTCGGCACGGGCGGCCTCCTCGGCAGCCTGAGCTGCGGCAAACTGGCGGCGCTCCTCCTCGCGTGCCTTCTCGGCAGCGATGCGCTCGCGCTCGGCCTCGGCGGCGCGTGCGGCCTCCTCGGCGGCAGCTGCCTGCTCCTCGGCCTTCTTGGCGGCCTCGACTTCCTGAGCGCGGGCCTCGATCACCGAGGCGAGTTGTTTGCGGACCATGGCGACATAGGCGTCCTCCAGAGTGGAGGAAGCGGACTTAGCGGGAATCTTCATATCGGCGAGATGACCCATCAGTTCCTTGGAGGTCATGCCGAACTCTTTGGCCAGGGTGGACACACGGACTTTTGCCATATGACTTCACCTACCCTTTCTGGCACCTTGGGTGCCTAGAGACTGAACGAGCGTGAGAGACGCGCCGGGACCTGCCCGGCGCGACCGCGCGCTAGATCAGGTCCTCCGCATCATCGAAGGCGTCGGTGTCGTGGACACCGCAGAAACGGGAGCCGGGACGAGCCTGGTTGCGGCACTGGACGCCGTCCTCGGACACGTACTCGCAGCGACGGACGTCCTCGTCCTCCTCGTCACCGATCAGGTCGGCGGCGGGCTCCTCGTGAACGGGAACGTTCTTGAGGATGTCGGCGGCAAGCGTCTCGGACTTGATGTCGATGTGCCAGCCGGTCAGGCGCGCGGCGAGGCGGGCGTTCTGGCCCTCCTTGCCGATGGCGAGGGACAGCTGGTCGTCGGGCACGATGACGCCGGCGTAGGCCTTCTCCTCGTCGATGAGGACGCGGGTGACCTTGGCAGGCGACAGGGCGTTGGCGACGTAGACGGCAGGATCGGCATCCCACAGGATGACGTCGACGCGCTCGCCACGCAGCTCGCCCACGACAGCGCGAACACGGCTGCCCTTGGGGCCGACGCAGGCGCCCACGGGATCCAGACGGTCGTCGAGCGAGTGGACGGCTACCTTGGAACGCTGGCCGGGCTCGCGGGCGATCGACTTGATCTGGACGGTGCCCTCATAGATCTCGGGCACCTCCTGCTCAAACAGACGACGCATGAGCTCGGGGTGGGTGCGGGAGATGACAATCGGCGGACGGCTGTGCTCGCCGCGAACCGGTTGCAGGTTGGAGTTGGGGTCGCGTACGTCGATGATCACGGCCTTGATGTGCTGGTTGTGCAGGTAGCGCTCGCCCATCGGGCGCTCGTTGCGCTCGTTCTCGTAACGGCGCTGGTCGAAGTGCGGCAGCTCGGCCTCGACGCCCTCGCGGATCTTGACGATCGTGAAGTCGGGCGTGGACTGCAGCACGGTGCCGCTGATGAGGTCACCGATGCGGCCGGAGAACTCCTCGTAGATCTGCTCGCGGGCGGAGTTGCGCACGATGGCGTTGATCTCGGCCTTGGCGTGCTGGGCGGCGATGCGGCTCGTGTTCTTGGGGGTGACGTCGATCTCCTCGAACTCGGTGAAGTTGCCCTCCTCGTCCATGGAATCGTCGATCGGCTCCAGGCGGTAGACGTAGATCTTGCCGGTGGTGCGGTCGATTGTCACCTTGGCGCCCCACTCAAGATGCAGAATCTCGGCATAGCTCTTGGCGAGCGACTGCTCCAGGCGGTCGATCAGGTAGAGCTGGTCGATGTGCTTCTCCTGGCAAAGCTCCATCAGGGCGGACATCATGTCGGATGCTGCCATCTTACTTTCCTTCCTTCGCGGGCTTGAAGTCATAGGTGGGCTTCAACTTGCACTTTTTAACATCAGAGAAATCGAGGGTAACGGACTCGCCGTCCTCGAGCTCGAGGGTCACGTTCGTCTCGGTGGCGGTGGCAATCTTGCCGGCGTACTTGCGACGGCCCTCGGTGGCGGTAGAGGTGAGCTCGCAGTTCTCGCCCACAAAGCGGGCAAAGTCACTCGGGCGGCGCAGCGGGCGCGCCATACCCGGGCTCGACACCTCGAGCGTATAGCTCGAAGAGATGGGGTCGAGCTCCTCAATCACATCGCCGACCCACTTGGTGTTGGCCGTGACGTCGTTGAGCGACAGGCTCTGACCCTCGGCACCCTCGATACGCACGCGCACGCAGGGGGCCTTGGTGGCACCCACGAGCTCGACGTCGACGATGTCGACATCGTGCTGGGGAGCGACGGCCTCGAGCGCGTCGATGATCGCCTGCTCGGTCTTGGTCTTGACCATTGCGGCACCTCCATCCATACAAAAAAGAAGCGGGGCCGAAACCCCACTTCTTTCAATTACAACTTCATTTGCAAGCAAACTATACCAATAGCTGCGGAAACGTGCAAGCACCGTACGAATCTGCAGGTCAGCGTGCGCACAGCTTCTCCACAAGAATAGGACAATTGGCCGAGGAGCCCCATGCGACGCACCCTCAACAGCCCCAAAACGGGCCATGCGTCCCAATCCACGGGCCCGTTCGGACCCCAAGGGCATTCCTCCCCGAGCCCCAATCGATCAGACTTACGCTAAGGGACATTCCGCAACAAGCCGGCCAGCAAGTCGTGCAACGACGAACCTTTCCAAATCCTCTACGGCAAGGAGGCACCCATGAAACACCTAGGCACCCTCTGCATGACTGCGCTCGCCATCGCAACGTGCTCGTTGGCCCTCGTGGGCTGCGGCAAGCCGAACAGCAAAACCGGAACATGCGAACCGGATCGTGGCAGCACCAAAGCCATCGAGAAAACCGAACCCCCGGTAAGCTTCGACAAAATAGACGAAGACATCGACGATCCCCAGGGCTTAGGTCCCGACCCCCAAGAACAGTTCCCCATCGACCTTGAGGCAGACGAGAACGTCCATGTTACCTGCGTGGGCAAGGACACCGACGGCTATGGCGACGCTGCGCTCATCTTTACGGTGAACAACAACACCGGTGTCGACATGATGTTTGGCGATGTAGACTCCTATGCCTACGTCAACGGCGTGGTCCGCGATGTGCGCATGCGCCAGCAGGTCGCAGCAGGCGAGGAAACGCGCGCCACGCTCACCTTTGTTGGCACCTTCGACGACCCGGACTTTGATGTGAACAACGACCTCAACGACATCTACCTCAACATTTGGATGTTCGAAGAGGCAACGGGCAACGTTTACTTTAGGGACCTAGTACACATCCCATAGAAGACGGTGCGACGCACCGACTAAGCAGGACACACAACAAAGACGAGGGGCGATCCCAACGGAATCGCCCCTCGTCTTTTACGAGTCAGCTATGCGCGCAGCGCTTACTTGACCACCAGGTTGACCAGCTTGCCGGGCACGCAGATGGCCTTGACGACCGTCTTGCCCTCGAGCCACTTGGCGACGGCGGCCTCGGCGGCAGCCTGCACCTCCTCATTGGAGGCATTGCGGGGCACCTCGACGCGGCCGCGGACCTTACCAAGCACCTGGACCACGATCTGCACCGTGTCCTCAACGGACTCGGCCAGGTCGAACTCGGGCCAGGCGGCGGTGTAGACGTTGCCCTCGCAGCCGAGCGCCTCGTGCCACAGCTCGTCGGCCCAGAACGGGCAGATGGGGGCGAGGACGCTCACGATATCCTTAGCCACGCCGTAGCACATCGCCTTGTCACGGGAAGCGCCCTCAGTAGCATTGAGGTAGGCACTCGCGGCATTGACGAGTTCCATGACGGCCGAGATGGCGGTGTTGAACTGGCCGCGATCGAAGTCCTCGGTGCACTTGGCGATGGTGCGGTGACGCTCGCGATAGAGCTTCATCGCAACCTCGTCGAGCGCGGACTTGTCGAAGGCAACGTTGGCGTCGCCGGACTGGACGAGCTGCCAAACGATACGCCAGGCGCGCTTGATGAAGCGGTTGGCGCCCTCAACGGCCTTGGGATCCCAGTCGAAATCCTTCTCGGGCGGGGCGATAAACAGGATCGCCAAACGCATGGTGTCGGCGCCGTAGGGCTCGATGACCGAGCTCGGGGGCACGACATTACCCTTGGACTTGGACATGGTGTCGCCGTTCTCGTCCTTGACCATGCCCTGGCACAGCAGGTTGGTGAAGGGCTCGTCCACACTCAGCAGGCCCAGGTCGCGCAGCGCCTTGGTAAAGAAGCGGCTGTAGAGCAGGTGCAGAATGGCGTGCTCGATGCCACCGATGTAGTTATCGACGGGCATCCAACGGTCGGCGGCCTCGCGGGAGAAAGGCAGCTCGGTGTTGTGCGGGTCGGTATAGCGCAGGTAATACCAGCTGGAGCAAGTGAAGGTGTCCATGGTATCGGACTCGCGCTTGGCCGGGCGGCCGCAGACCGGGCAGGTGGTCTCGTAGAACTCCTTGCACTCGGCGAGGGTCTCGCCGGCGCCCAGGTCCAGGTTCTCGGGCAGCGTCACCGGCAGCTGGTCCTCGGGTACGGGGACGATGCCGCAGTGCTCGCAGTGGATGGCTGGGATGGGGTTGCCCCAATAGCGCTGACGGGAAATGAGCCAATCGCGCAGACGGAACTCGACCTTGCGACGACCGCAGCCCATGGCCTCGAGGTCGGCCACGATCGCAGCCTCGCCCTCGGAGTGCTTGCCGCCGCGCATGCCGGTGTACTTGCCGGACTGGACGAGCGTGCCCTCGGCAGCGTGGGCGCAATCCCAGTCGACGGTCTCGGCATGGAAGGTATCGATGGTCTCGCCGCTGGCCTCGACGGCTGCGCGGTCGTCATCGTCCAGGATGATCGGCACGATCGGCAAATCATACTTGCGTGCGAACTCAAAGTCGCGCTGGTCGCCGCAGGGAACGGCCATGACGGCGCCGGTGCCGTAGTCGGCAACAACGTAGTCGGCAACCCACACGGGGACCTTCTCGCCGTTGACCGGGTTCACCACGTAGCGGCCGGTAAAGGCACCGTGCTTCTCGAGGGTGCCCTGGGCACGTTCGACGGCGGAGATATGCTTGGAGTCCTCGACGATCTTGGTCACGGCCTCCTCGTACTCCGTACCCTCGACGAGCTCGTGCAGACGCGCGTACTCGGGAGCCAGGACAAAGAAGGAGACACCGAAGAGCGTGTCGGCTCGCGTGGTGAAGACGGTGATCTTACCCTCGTCGCCCTCGATGGGCTCGCCATCCTGGTCGCACAGGGTAAAGTCGACCTCGGCGCCCTCGGAACGACCGATCCAGTTGGCCTGCATCTGCTTGACGCGCTCGGGCCAGCCGGGGAGCTTCTCCAGGTCATCGAGCAGCTCCTGAGAGTACTCGGTAATCTTGAAGTACCACTGCTCCAGGTCGCGCTTCTCGGGCTCGGTGCCGCAGCGCCAGCACTTGCCCTCGGTGACCTGTTCGTTGGCCAGAACGGTCTTGCAGGTGGGGCACCAGTTGACCGGGTTCTTCTTGCGGTAAACCAGGCCCTTTTCCCACAACTTCTCAAAGATCCACTGACCCCAACGGTAATAATCGGGGCTGCAGGTCTTGACCATGCGATCCAGATCGTAGGAGAAGCCCATGCGCTTCATCGTGGCGAGAGCCTGGTCCATGTTCTTATACGTCCAGGCGGCAGCCTGCGTGTTGTGCTTGATGGCGGCGTTCTCGGCAGGCAGGCCAAAGGCGTCAAAGCCGATAGGATGCAGCACGTCGTAGCCGCGCATGCGGGCCTGACGGGCCATCGCGTCGCCGATGGTATAGTTGCGCGCGTGGCCCATGTGCAGGTCGCCCGACGGATACGGGAACATCTCGAGGACGTACTTCTTGGGCTTGCTAGCGTCGGTGTCGACGGCAAAGAGGTTGGAGTCCTCCCAGGCCTTCATCCACTTGGACTCAATGGCCTGCGCGTCGTAGGCAGGGATCTCATCCTTATGATCTGTGCAATCGCACATATCAGCTCCTTTGTTAGCTGGGTTGGGGCGGGGCGTTCTTACCTTTACTAGCTACTGCGGACAGTCCTGCTCGCACGAAGAGCACATTAAGTGCTCTTCGGCTCGTGCGGAACTTGCAGCGAGCAAAGGTAAGAACGCCCCGCCACATCGTTAACTCGCATGATGATAGCAAATACGACAAGCGAGATGCCTGCGACTTGCAGGCATCTCGCTTTATCTAAATAACGTGGTTGTGAATCAACCGCTATTTGTTACCCGCCCAAGCATGGTCGGGTTTTCCAAGTGCCGCAGATTGCCGTGAAAGAGGAGCGACGCGTACTTTTGGTACGCGAGCGACGGTTTGAACGGCAAGGTGCGGTGCTTGGGAAAGCCGTTTAGCGGTAGCTGACACTCTGCTGAGAGTCCTTGACGACTACGTCGTGGGCGCCGCCTTCGACGATGGAGGTGGAGCTCACCAGGGTCAGACGTGCCTTTTCTTGGAGCTCGGGGATCGAGAGGGCGCCGCAGTTGCACATCGTGGACTTGACCTTGTAGAGCGTGCCGCCCACGCCGTCCTTGAGGGAACCGGCATAGGGAACGTAGGAGTCGACGCCCTCGACGAAGCTGAGCTTCGCCGCGCCGCCCAGGTCGTAGCGCTGCCAGTTGCGAGCACGCGCAGAACCCTCGCCCCAGTACTCCTTCATGTACTGGCCGTTGACGTTGACGCGCTCGGTCGGGCTCTCATCGAAGCGGGCGAAGTAGCGACCCAGCATCATAAAGTCGGCACCCATAGCAAGGGCGAGCGTCATGTGGTAGTCGTATACGATACCGCCGTCGGAGCACACGGGCACGTAAACACCGGTCTCCTCGTAGTACTCGTCACGGGCGCGGCAGACGTCGATCAGCGCGGTGGCCTGGCCACGACCGATACCCTTGGTCTCGCGAGTGATGCAGATGGAACCGCCGCCGATACCGACCTTGATGAAGTCGGCACCGCAGTCGGCCAAGAAGCGGAAGCCCTCGGCGTCGACGACGTTACCGGCACCGACCTTGACGTCCTCGCCGTAGTTGGCGCGAATCCACTCGATGGTGCGCTTCTGCCACTCACTGAAGCCCTCGGAGGAGTCGATGCACAGGACATCGGCACCAGCCTCGATGAGCAGCGGCACGCGCTCGGCATAGTCGCGGGTGTTGATACCGGCGCCGACCATGTAGCGCTTGTCGTTATCGAGCAGCTCGTTGGGGTTGGTCTTGTGGCTGTCGTAGTCCTTGCGGAAGACGATGCCCATAAGGTGATCGTTATCGTCGACAATAGGCAGGGCGTTGAGCTTGTTGTCCCAAATGACGTCGTTGGCAACCTTGAGGCTGATGTTCTTGTCGCCCACGATGAGCTGCTCACGCGGGGTCATGAACTCGGAGACCTTCTTCTGATGGTCATCGCGGCTGGGACGATAGTCACGGCTGGTGACGATACCCAGGAGCTTGCCCTTGGGGGTGCCGTCGTCGGTGACCGGCATGGTGGAGTGACCGGTCTTCTCCTTAAGCTCGATGACCTGCTCCATGGTCATGTCGGGGGTCAGCGTGGAATCGGACTGAACGAAGCCAGCCTTGTGATCCTTGACGGCCTTGACCATAGCGGCCTCGGACTCGGGGGTCTGGGAACCGTAAATGAAGGACAGGCCACCCTCGGTAGCGAGCGCGACACCCATGTCGACGCCCGAGACGGACTGCATGATGGCGGAAACCATGGGGATGTTCAGGGTGATTGCCGGCTTCTCACCGCGCTTGAAGCGGGTTAGCGGCGTCTTAAGAGAGACGTTGTTGGGGATGCACTGCGAGGACGAGTAGCCAGGGACCAGCAGATACTCCGAAAACGTGTGGGACTCACCGGGAAAGAACGTAGCCATGTTTCTCCTTTTTCCATGCGACCGGTCGGCTGCAGGCCTCGTAGGACCCAGCCCAACCTTGGGCGCCCAATACTGGGGAAGTATCTTAACGCACTTTGACTGCTACAATGCATGGTTTAGAAAGAGCACACGAGGGTTTGACGCAGGCTTTGCGTTTGCCCAGCAAACACTTTAGCGGGGAGACGTGGAGCGTATGAAGTACAAGACGACGGCAAAGTTGGTCATTCAAGCGTGCGACAAGGATTTGCCGGGCGTGTTCGGCCATGGCTGCGTCTTGCTGCTGCAGGGTATTGCCCGGGAGCACTCACTCAACCGCGCCGCCAAAAGCATGGGCATGGCGTATTCCAAAGCGTGGCGTATTGTAAACGAAGCGGAAGGCCAGCTAGGCTGTAAGCTCATCGAGCGCGACGGCGCCCGCGGATCCACGCTCACCCCCGCCGGCGAGCGAGCCATAGTGGTCTACGAGGAGCTGCAGGCCGACATCAACAACGTCATCGCCACCAAAGCCGACGCCCTCATCGCCAGCATCAAAGAGTAGCCAATTTGGGACGGGGCTTTATCGCTACACAACCCCTTCTCATAAGTTGCGGTGAAATAGGGACTGTTTATGCTGTTAAAGCCGTAAATCAATCCCTATTTCACCGCAACTTATGAAGTCGAGGATGATTTAGCTAGTTGCGGAGGGCGTTGTCTAGGGCGGCGGCTATGGTTAGGGGGTCGTCGGTGCCGGCGAAGAGGCGGATGGTTCCCCCCTGCTTGCCGCGTGGGGCCGAAAGGCGTGTCGTTGCGCCGCCGGCGGGCGACGTGCGGAACTCCCCCGGCAATGTGTCGAACAGCTCACCCGCACTTCGCACGATAAGGTCAAACTCAACTGCCGGGCCAAAGCCGTGCTCGAGGATTCCCGTTGCAACCGCATGATCGGGATGCGAACCCAGCCCAGGATAGCGAACGTTACACACCATCTCGTTAGCAGCCAGATACTCGGCCAGAGCACGGGCGCGATCGAAGTGCGCCTGCATGCGAGCATCGAGCGAGGACAGCCCGCGTTCTAGCACGTCGGTCTCCTCGGCAGACAGGTCAAGCGCGGGCGCACCGCAGCCCGCAAACAACGCGTGCGCGCACTCTGCGGCGGCATCCACGCGATGGCGCTTAAGCTGCGAGCGCGCCACCGAAGCGGCGACGAGCTTGCGCGGCGCAACGCCGGCACACACGCGGTCGAGCGCCTCGAGCGAAAGCACGGCGCCCAGACGCAACGGGTTGCACCCAAAGACGCCCGACACAGTGTTATCAACCACGAGCAGCGCATGCGACTCACGAGCCGCGCGGCCCAGAGCGCGAAGGTCGGGCACACGCAGACCAAACCCGCCGATGGAGTTGACGAACCACCACAGGTGCGGCCCCTCGGCATCAAACGAAGCATCAAAGCCCTCGGACGCAGCAGCAAACGCCGCAGCCGCGGGCTCCCCCACCAGCGCAACATCGTAGCCATCAAAGCCGCAGGCAAACGCATCGGCAAAGTCGTCCGCAAAGGCCACCAAGCGATCGCCGGGCTGCACAATCCCCAGCATCGACAGCGCCGCCGGCACATGCGAGGCCGCAACAAGACGCGCCTCACGCGCACCAGCCCTTGCAGCCCAGGCCTCTTCTAACTGTTGCACGTCCACGCGACACCGTCCCTTAAATAATAAAACTGAACCAAATTAGCCATCCTGGAAGAGCACGCGCCAGCGAGCGGGCAGCGGTCGTGGCGAGGTGCCGTGAAAGAGGAGCGACGCGTACTTCATGTACGCGAGCGACGGTTTGAGCGGCAGATCGCCCGGCAGATGCCCGCGCAGCGTCGAGCGGTCCGGCGTTCGTTAGAACGCCGGAACAAAATTAGCCGTGATATTCGCCGTTGTATTGGATCAACGTTAGATCTTCCACGCCATCGAGCGCGCGGATGGCGTCGGCGTAGGGCATGTCCACACCGTCCGAGAAGACCTCGACGGCCATCTCGACCTTGTCGCCGCGCATGGTCTTGGACTTGACGGAGAACTTGGTGCGGCCAAACGCGCGCACGATATCATCGCCGGTGGTCTGACCCGTGTAGTGGATGACCATCATGTACACGCGCGCCTTGTCCTGGTGGCTCGCAAAGCCGGCGATCATCACCACGATCACCACTGCCGTGAGTCCTACGAGCGCATACATGCCGGCGCCCGCCGTAATGCCCGTGGTAATGGCCCAAAACAGATACAACAGGTCGAGCGGGTCCTTGACCGCCGTGCGGTAGCGGACGATAGACAGAGCACCGACCATACCGAGCGAGATGACCACATTCGTCGAGATCGCGAGCGTGACCATGCAGGTGAGCACGCACATGCCCACGAGCGTTACGGCAAAACTGCGCGAATACACCACGCCGGTAAAAAAGCGCTTGTACACGTAATAGATCAGGATGCCCATGGCGAGCGCCACGAGCAGTGACAGGCCGATCTTGGCAGGGTCGACCTGACCAAACGCCTCCAAGACGGAGTTCTTAAAAAAGTCCCTGGTGCTCATGGTCTAAATATCCCCTCGGTTCTCAAAATCCGATTCCCAGTAATTAAATCCGCGCAGGTAGGCGGTCTTTTCGTAACACAGGCAGTACTTGGAGACCGCCGTAAGCTCGACCGCACCTGGCGGCACCATATCGCGCACCAGCTGCGGGCAAAACTCGGTAAACTTGACCTCCATCACCAGCTTGCCGGGCTCCAGCACGGGCAACGCGGGCAACGTCGCGTCAAAGATGTCAAAGCTCCCCACCGCCGCACGCACGTTGCTATCAAAGGTAATGCGCACGGTGCCCTCGTCCATCACCCACGGCTCGCGCTCGTAGTCCACGATGGTCCGCGGGCGCATCATGTTGCAGATGCACTCGATGTAGAACTCGCGACAGAGCGGATAAGGGCTCCTCAGCAAAAAGTCGTAGTCGCCGGCCAGAATCTGCTCAAACTCGCCACGCGTGAGTGGCGCGTCCTCCTTGTAGATCCAGCTGCCGTACTTCTTTTTGCGCTCGAGCTTAATCACCTTGTCGCTGCCGTTATAGATGCGCACGCGATATTTTTTTCGCATAAGAATACCGGCGTCTTTTTCCTCGTAGGCCGAGTTGCAGTAGTCGTCAAAGTACAGGCTGCGAATGGTGTAAACACCCGCCCGCGCATACTTGTCCAGTTTAAAAACCGGCGCCATGCGGCAGGCCAGCACGGCGTGCTCGCCCTCGTTAATGAGATATTTGAGCTCGTGGCGGTAACGCTCCTGCGTGGCACGCACAGGCGGAGCCGTAAGGCGCTCAAGCAGCGCGCTAGCCCTCCTCATACGTGTCCTCCACGACCTTACCGCCGTCTTGCACGTAAAAACACTTCATGCCGTAGTGTTTGCCGTCGTCGGTCACATAGTAGTCAAACGCATCTTGCGTATAGCCGTCTGAGTTGGTGGCACGCACGCGCACAAAATACTGGCCGGTATCGGGCGCATCGCAGGTCACCTCAGGCAGCAGCACGTCCTCGGCCTTAAAAAACACGTCCTTGATGGCATAGTCACGCGCCAGCTCCACGGTATAGCGAATGTCGCGCGCCTTAAAATCGTAGGACGCATCCCAGTTAATGCGCAGCTTACCGTTATCGATCTGCGGCACGCCAATGTAGAACGGCATGGGCTTTTTATAGCTCTCGCGAAAGCTCTTGTAGTTCTCCTCGATCTCGGAGGGAATCGCCGCGGCGATTTGCTCGTATTGGTCCTTGGTGACAGGCAGATTGTCGATATCGGGCGAAGCAAAGACCAACGATTCGGTAACCTCGCGATAATGTCTAATCATCTTGGCCAGGCGCGCCTCGGTCATATACGAGCGCAGGTCCTTTACGGCGCGGTCGAGCTCACTGCGGAACGATTTGCTGCGCAGCGCACGATTGAATAGCACGTTGCCCCAGTAGTTGCTTACGCCGCGCTCCCAGCTCGCATAGTCCGAGAACCCGGCAAGAGAAAGCTCCAGCTTACGCAGCATTCCGTCGTTATCCCAATCTAAAAAGTACCAGGTATTTGAGTTGAGCGGGCTGTACAGATAACAGTTACGGTTCTGAGTATCGCAGTTGCCCGTCAGGATCTGAAACGCCAGCCAATAGACCAGATTCTCGGTATCAAAGTAGGTGTCGAGCACGTTATCGATCTTTTGCGATTCGTCGTTGAGCGCATCGAGCATCTCGATGAGCTTGGTGTGGTCCGAATCGCCCTTAATCTCGAGCATGCCCTCGAAGTTTGCCTGGTTGTAGTCGGGATCGTCGGCAAGCTTAATGGTGTCCTCGTAGCGATGGAAATCAAAGCTGTTCACCTTGTACAGGTGCCCGCTCTTATCCAGGCCATGTGCCTTAAGCGCCGTCTTGTTGAGCTGCTCCACCTGCGTAAACAGGCCGTAGTCCTCAAAGGTATCGTTGGACTTTTCGGTCTGGTCGCACACCCACAGATGCACAAACTGCGTGCGCAGGCCCATCATCTGGGGAATTCCGCGGATAAGGTCGTAGGCCATCTTGTTGCGAAAACGCATACCCTCGCCCATGTGCTTGTTGAGCGCAATCGCGCGCTGCTGGCGCCAGGTGCCCTTGCCTTTTTTGAGCTCCACCTTGTAATTCTTTTGCGTGTAGGAGCTCGATGTCTGGCCGCGCACCTGCACGGTGGCATTGGGCGCGTCCTCGCCATAGCCAACCTCGCCGGCCACCGGGCCGTCTTCGTCGCCCGGCTGCAGCAGGCCCATAACCTGATAGCGCGTCACGCCCATGTCGGCATAGTCATACACCGAGTACGTGTTGATCTCGGCCCAGCTATGGTCCGTGTTCTCGGAGCTGTTGCCGCGAGAGACCGTCAGATACATGGTCACAATGCCCGAGTCATCATAGACCTCGTACAGCTCGTCCTTATCGCGCAGATGCTTGGACTGGTCGGAGGCCTCGGCCTTTTTAATCTTGTCCTGCTTTTTTACCTTATTTGTCGAGGATTCGTCCTGAGATGAGCAGCCCGAAAGCAGCAGCGCGCCGGCAGCCGCCTCGATCAGACAGCGGCGAGACATCAACTTATCGGTCATCAGAACCTCCCCAATGGTTACGGTACACGCGAACTACTGCGCGCTGAAACGCGCCGTGCGGCACGCCCTTGCGGCGGCACTCCTCATAGCGCTGCTCGGCACGGTCGAGCAAGCGGCCCAGCTGTGTAAAACGACCCGTTTTGTCGGTCGCCACAATGGGCTGCTGACTCAGGATACGATACGGTAAGTTGGCGGTATAGGTATCGAGCCGCAGCAGCGCCACGATAAAAAACACCACCGCACCCAACAAAAAGCCAAAGCCGTAAAACTGCTGCGGCAAAAGCAACGACACGGCGGTCGCCAGCCCTGCCACACCGGCAAACAGGCCCGAGGCCAGAACGGCTCCCTTGTAGTCGGTAAAGTACAGCAAGATAAGCAGGATCGTGTTGCCCACGGCATACAGGCCGTAGCCTACGCATAACGTGCGAAAATACCCGTGCATAAGATTGTTAAAGCCCAGCGGCAGGGCCGAGAGCACTGTAGTCTCGAGCGAGATGACCGCCGCGGTCACAAACAGCTGCTTGAGCGCGCAAAAGCGCAGTTCGCTGTTGAGCGTGGAGAGCATCTCCTCCTCGGCCACCACAATATCGCCCACCACGCCGCCGTCGTTGAACAGGCTGTAGTAGTCACGGTAGCGCGGATAGAAATTGACCTCGACCGACACCACAAAGTTGACGGTCGTGACGAGTGTGGTCAAAAACGCAATGAGTGCCGGAACGTCATGGTAAGGAGCCCCGTAAAACAGGCCTTTGATCTGCACGCCAATAGGGCCCGCCCAGATAATAACCAGGTGTACGAAAAGCCCCAAGTTGGTAAACAGCCCCGTAAGCGCAAGCGGCATAAATTGGTCGAGCCAGCGCAAAAAACGCCAGGGACTCCGATCACTCTGTGGAAAATACCGGTACAGCAGTACCACATCCCAGGCAAGCATGACGCCGTAGCCTAGGGCGATTGACGCCAACAGGCCCTCGACCGGCGGCAGTCCCAACGTCAGCGCTGCCAGGGCGCACAGGCACACCACGCCAATGGCGGCCGCAAAGCTGCACAGAACGCCACGATAATCTTTGATGGCCGTGAGATAGCTCATGCCGTTCCAGTTGACGATCATGATGTTGAAGAGCCACAGGCACAGCAGCCCCTGCAGCAGCGTGGCCCCCGAGAACAGCAAAAAGACGCCGTAGAGCACCGTGCCCGCAACGAGCATGATGGCATTAGATCCCCAAAACGAAGGCAGGATCTCATCCTCGCGCTCGGCAAAGAGCATGTCGGCCAAAAAGCGCGTGACCGGCATGGAGAAAAAGCTTGTGAGCGTAAGCGAGGCCAGCAGTGTATAGGTCACCATGCACACCAGCAGATCCTGGTTGGCGCGCCCCACGCCCCACAGACCGCACAGCACCAAGATACCCACCTGGAGTAGCACGCCCAGCAGCATGGGGCCCGTGCACACAATGCCAGCGTAGCCATAGGCGCGCATCGTGGCAAACAGACCCTTGCGCCTAAATAGGCGTTTGAGCTCAAAACCGATTCCAGCCACCGGCTACTCCCCCTCTCTGGGCAGGTCAAACGCACGCGCCGTCACGTCGTACAGCGCGCGATAGTTGGCGAGCATCTGCTCGTGCAAAAAGTACGTGGCAACGCGACGCTGGCCACGCTCCCCCATCTCAATGCGACGGGCGCGGCTTGTGCACATGCGCTCCATGGAATCGGCCAAGCCCTTGCGATACATGGGCGGCGTCACAAAACCCGCCACGCCAAAGTCGTCGCCCGGGGCGCCTTCGAGCAGCTCGCGGCAGCAGCCCACCTCGGTCGTCACGCAGGGACGGCGCGCTGCAAGCGACTCCAGCACGCTGAGCGGCTGGCCCTCGGAGATGCTCGTCAAAATGGTAAAGACGAGCTTTTCCATGTACTCGACCACGTTGACGCGCCCGGTAAAGATCAGATCGCGCACGCCCAGGGTATCGACCAGCGCGTGACACTCGGCACCGTACTCCTCGTCGTCCACGCCGCCCATAATGTGCAGGCGCACCTTAGGCAGGCGCTCGTGCAGTTCAAAGAAGGCATAGATCATGGTCTTGACGTCCTTGATGGGCGCCAGGCGCACCACCGCGCCAATATCCACCCAGCCGTCATCGGGCTTTAAGGGAATGTCCTTAAAGCGATCGAACTGGATGCCGTTGGGGATGACCAGGCACTTGTCCGCATCGCAGCCCATGTCGATCTGCGTCTTACGGGCGTTATGGAACAAACTGGTCACGCGGAAGGCGCGACGGTAGATCTCCTCCGAAAGCAGGTAGAAAAAGCGGATCCAGCGGTCCTTAAACGACGGCACGACCCAGTCGGCACGAATGATCTCTTCCTCGCGCTCGCGGGTATAAATGCCGTGCTCGGTCAGCAGCACCGGAGCCTGGTGAACGCTTGAGCCCAGACAGGCGAGCAGGCCGCCGTAGCCGGTCGAGATGGCGTGGTACACATCGGCCACCGGCACCTCGCTGCCCAGAAGGTAGAGCACGGGCAGCAGCATGGAGCGCATGGTGTGGAATGCATCGGCAAAGGGCGTGTATGGGTACTCGGCCAGGCACACGTCGCGAAAGATATCCATAAACGTGCGGCTCTGCAAAAACGATAGCGGATGCACGCGACGGCGCTGGAAGATATCAAATAGCACGTCCCAGTCCGGATTAGAAAGCGACACCAGGCGGCGCAGCGCCTCGCGCTCGCGGTCGTTAAAGTCGGCCTCTTCTTGCTCGCCCGAAAGCCGCAGGGCGTCATCCAGAAATACCTCGTGCACCTCGACCACGTTGCCGGGCAGCTCGTAGACAAACTTGCCGCGGTCGGCAGCATGCGCGCCAATCACCCACAGCACAAACTCGTGCTCGGGCATGGCCTGTATGTAGCCATGCATCCAGGTAGATACGCCGCCGTGCACATAGGGGTAGCAACCCTCGAGTACCAAACAGATTCTCATTTGTCGCCACCCTCCTTGCGTGCAATGGTCACCGTCTTGTCCGTGGCTTTAACCAGGTACAGATCGCCCGTCAGATGCGTAATCTCGCCACCCGTGACTGCACCCGGCTCGCCGTTGTTGGCGCGGAACATGAGCCAAGCCTCGTCGTGGAAATTGCCCAGGCTGAGCGTCCAGGCATTCGCGTCTGTATCCACGCTCACCGTCACGGACGAAAAGCGCTGGATGGCGCCCGAGCATTCCGAACCGGTCTGGCGCCGCAGGTCGGGCGCAGACTTGGTAAGCCACTCCAGGTAGTTGGTCAGACCGCCCTTGTAGACCTCCCAGCCCTCCTTGGCTCCGCGACCGGGATCCAGTAGGTCGTCCGGATGCATAAAGTGCGTACTCACGTAGTGCATGTTGAGCTCGGACACGGCTGCCAGACGCATATAGGAATCGTTGACCATGCCGCCCGAGACAATACGTGGCTGCTCCACAATGCCATCGCTCGCCACGCCAAACTCCTGCACATAGGGCAAGTCGGTGCCATCCTCAAAATACGTACTGGCGATGGTCTTAATGCGCGGAACGTCGGTGCCAATAAGCTTGCGCGCACGGGCCGAAAGGATATTCGACGGTGGCACATAGACCGAGCCGTGCGCGTTGGGCAGTACCTCGTCCTGGAAGGCTATAAGCTCGTTGAGCGATGCGACGAGCGTCTCCTTGTTCTTCCACGTCTTGTAGTCGTACAGTGTGCCATAGTCGGTATCCCAGAGCGCCAGCGGCTGATGGTTGCAGCCGTGGAAACCCAGCTCTCCGCCCATCTGCAGCAGCATGCCGCCAAAGTAGCGGAACTGCGTGGTATCGGCCTGGCGCGCGGGCTCGGTCTGGTTGACCGCGTCCTCGTAGTTTTCGATCATCACGCCGGTAAAGCGAACGCCATATTTTTGCGCGAGCTTTTGCAGATCGGGCCACCAGACCTTGGCATAAAAGTCGGCGATAGAAAGCCCGTAGTCGCGCTTGATGTAGGTGCCATCGCCCGAGGGCACGGGGCTGGGAAAGTCGTCCAGATAGAAGACGGCGCTGTTGATGACCGGATAGGCCGTGGCATTGCCCAGAAGGCTGATCGCCGCGGCGTAAAAACCGCGCATGACCTTGTCATAGATACCGATATTGCACACCACGGTGCGACCGCTACCGCAGTCATTCGACCAAATGAGCGGGGCGCCCGCATCGCCGGTCTTAGCCCACACACGAGCCGTCTCGCGCAGCGAAACCGAAAGCGACGAATCAAAGGGGTCCGAGAGCTCGTAGCGCTCTCCCCCGCCCAGCATAAAGTCCTCGCTCGGCACAATGCTTTCGGCTTTTACATAGTCATATCCGCCAGATTCAATGCCAAGCTTGGGAGCAATCACTTGCAGATAGCCCGAGTTATCCGGAGGCATGGCGAGCATAAGCGAACCGCCGGCACTCACCCAACTCATAATGTCGCTCAGGTGCGTACCGAGCCCATCGAGCGACGGCATGAGCAAAATCACGCGATCGTAGGAGGTCAGCGAGGGAATGGCATCCGCGCCGTCCAGCGCAAGGTCCACGTCGCGGTGCGCGATCTTCATGTCGAGCAGAATCTGGTCGAACTGCTCCTTTACGTCCTCGACGCCAGCTTGATCGGAATCGGTAATGACCAGGCACGTGGGCTTTTGGCCAAATATTGCCGAGGAGGCCGGAACCGCATCGTTGGCGGCAAGCATCCCCAGCTTATGCTGGCCCGCACTGTACTGCACGCCGGCGCGCTCCACCAGCAGCACGGCCGCCATGGCAATAAAGACCGCCCACACCACAAGCAGCCCCATCCAGCGAAAATGGCCCGCACGGTCGCGGATATGCTGTACCACGCTCATCGGGCCTCCTCTCCGTTGTGCCAAAACGCCAGTTCCTCGCGGTTGGCGGCGCTCAAGTATACATGCTGTTTGTCAATCGCATCGATCACGCGGTGGACCTCGTCACCGTCGCGGCGCATCACCGCAAGGCGCAGACAAAGCATCCAAACCTCCTGCTCCTCGGGCACATCGAGCACCAGCTGGTCGGTCACGGCCTGCGCCTCGTCGATCTGTCCGACATCGGCCAGCGCCGTCGCGTATCGAATGCGAAGCTCAAGGGTGTCCTCGCGCTCGCAGCGACGCGCAAGCAAACGCGCGTACTGTTGGCGCTGAATCTGAGCCACGCGCCCCTCGGCCAGGCCCGAGCCCAAGTATTCACCAAGAAAATCGCAGTATTCGTTGAGGTTTTGCGCGCTCGGGTCCGTCTTAAAGGCACGCTCCAGCTGCTGCAGTTTAAGGTCGGACTCCTTGGAGATCTGCACCACCGCCGTCGCGGCATAGTGAGCCACCTCAACGTCGTCGTTAAGCTTAGCCGCCTGCAGCTGCGCCAGGTAAGCGTCGGGCTCCTCGGTGAGCATGGAGAGCATTAGGCGGCGCCGTTCTGCCGGGTCGTTGATGATGAGCGCCTCCTCGAGCGGCACTACGCCTGCATCGTCCTCACCACTCGGTACCGACATACTACGATGCAGGTCGTCGTTGAAGCGCAGCGACTCCAGCGCAGACTCTTTCAGCCCCTCGCCAAACGCCGTTCCGCGGACCGATAGCAGAACCACCAGCAACGGGCCCCACAGCGGCACCAGCACTATCACAGCCAGCATATGCCCGCGCACCGGCAGCAGGCCCAGCTTCATAAGCGTCCACAGCACCAGGTAAACCAGCGCATGAATCAGCAACAAGACGGCGGCAACGACAAGCGAGATCAAGCGGCACCCCCCTCACCGTCACCGGTGTCAGCAATATGCCGCAGCAGCGCCACGATGTCCTCGCCGTCGACGGGCTCCACCGCAAGCTGCTTTGCACTCAGGCGCTCGCGGATAATGGGCAGATCGCACGCCTTTGCCTGGCGCATAAGCAGGTAAAGCACGTCGCCGTCGACCAAGCCCGCCGCATCGCTCTCGCGGATTGCCGACCCAATTGCGCCCACCAGCTCGCCGACAGGCTCCATGCCCGGTACCACGCGCAGGAGCAAAAAGCTGCCCATCTTGCCATCTGCCAGCGCCTGCTCGGCCGCGAGCTCTTGGCCAAAGGCAGCCTGTTTGAGCACGCAAGTGCCGTCAACGCAGCGTTTATCCTGTGCCACCGCCTCATAGTCAAAGGCACGGCCCAGCGCGCTTTCGACCAGGCCGCACAAGATGCGGAACAGGTTTTTGGTAATAGAGCGTCATTTGGTTTTCGGCCGCACTACGCACAAAGATCAACACGGCGGGTGCCCCATCGCGCTCGATCGTGTATCCAAACATGGGCAGCCCCGGCGTCAGCTCGCGGTTCACCCACAGATTCGAACGACCCCCGTCGCCCAAAAGAGGTGCAAGCTGCTCAAGCGTGAGCGAGCGTGCGGCATCTTCGGCAATCGCGGGACTTGCTGCCACCAGCCGTGCAAATGCTCCGCCCGAAACATGGTAGATCGCCACCGAATCGTTCTCGAGGATCTCGCCCAGAAGCTCGCAGCACTTGCGATAGATGTCGCGTGGGTTGAAGACGTCAAGCTCCTGCGTTACGGCAAAGATCTTGCCAAAGCTGTCGTGGCGACCCACGATCTGGCGCCTGTACGCGCGCTTGTCCTCGATCGCGTCATGGTAGAGCTGCGTAAGGAACGTATTGCGGTTGCGCACGAGCTCGTTTTGATCGCGCTCCGCCCTAATGGCTTCGCTGTTGCGCAGCTGCACATAGCCGCACACGGCACCCACAACAAAGTACGCGATAAACGGCAGCCAGTTGGACGGCTCGTAGAACAGGCCCTGGAAGGTATAGCCGTACAAAGTAAAGTAACTCGCAGCCAAACCCACCGACGCCAGCAGCGCCGCAACCAGGCCAAAGTCCAAGCCATACAGCGTGCCGATGAGCACCACGTAGAGCAGGCGATAATCGAGCACGTTGAGCTGGGTCGATTGGGAGAACAAGCGCTCCAGCACTTCAAAGAGCACCCAGGCGGCTGCCGTCTCCAGGCATTTGACAGGCAGCGTGCGCATTTGAATGCGGTCGATGGCCGCGCGCAAGGGGTTGACCTTCTTTGCACGGCCAGCATCCCAGCGAGCCTGAATGGTCGAGAGGTCGCGCAGCAAGTCGTAGCGCTGAAACCAGCCATAGCGCACGCGAGCGACGTCGCTGGCGGGCAGGGCGTAGCCGGCAGAATCGCCATAGGCAACTGAGAGCCCTGGGAACAGCGCCTTGAGGGCGTCGCCCACCTCACCCACCGTGTGATGGAAGGTATCGGCTACGTCGAGCGTCTCAAAGTTACCATTCCAGCTGTCGAAGATACGGCGTACCAGCACCGCAAGCTCCTCGGCACACAGCAGGGGAAACGCCGCATCCTGTGCGCCCTGCAGAGCGGCCGATCCGGTTGAGCATGCGTCGAGCATCGGCACCAAAAACGGGTCCTCCAACGCAGCAGACGCGGTATACAGGAACGGCACGCGCAGGATCTTGGTCTGAACGCCCTCGCGAGCAGCGTAGTAGCGGCACAGGTCGTTGGCTGCGTGCGCGATAATGCCTTTGCCCGTTCGCCCCGCGGCATCGGCGGCACCCTCGGCACCCGCGGGCCCCGCTACATACAACAGTTGAACCCGGCGACCCGCGCACGTACGAAAGACCGAGCGCAGCAACTCGATATCGCCCACGGTATCGGTATGCGGGGTTAGGTAATTAGACAGGTAGACCACGCGGTCGAACTCGTAGGCCTGCTCCAAGTGCTGGAGCAGCTCTTTCCACGAGGCATGGGGCGACGACTCATCGCGGCGCGCTTCCTGCGCGGCTACAACCTTAACGTGGTCCCCGGGGAATGCCTTGGCGCAAAAGTCATCGTCAACATATGCGGTATTGCCAACAACCAGCACCTCCATGGCGTATTCCTCCCCTAAAATCCACTTTAGTCATAGTCAAACATGCGTATTTTACGCTGTCAACGCGAACCAGAGCACCTTTAAGGCTGTTTTAAGAACTTTTTCAGAGGATGAGGAGACATCGAGGGTGCTAAATGCGCGCCCAATCCAGAAGTATGCGGCAAATTCTAGACATGCTGACCACACCGTATAGCGACATCGCTTCTACCTGCGATTTCTTTTCATGAAAAGGACCTTGCTAATCCCACTCCTCGATGCGGGTGAGGTACGGATCGGCTCCGTAGCGACCGGACAGGTATTGCTTGTCGAAAGCCGCGTTCTTGCTTACCAGATTACCGTTTGTCTGGTGGATGTCGGCGAGAGACCACAGTTGGCTCGCCTCTCCCTCGCCGCGCGCAGCGAACCATATCTCGTCACGGCGGAACACATCGTTTCGCATGGTTGACACATCCTGGGACGAGAAGATGAGCTGCGCGCCACTCTTGTTGACCTCAGGATCCTTAAACAGCAGAATCACATAGCGAAGAAGTTTCGGGTGCAGTTTGGCGTCGAGCTCGTCTACCACAACGGTGCCACCACGCTCAAGCGCTGCCATCAGATACGCAGCCAACCCCATAAGCTTCTGGGTGCCGGCAGATTCCTCGGATAAACGCAGCTCGTACGCTTTGCCGCCCACCTCGTGTCTCACGAAGACGCGCTGGCCGCGCCATTCCGGCGCCCTCTCCACTCTGAAGCCATCGATACGCACATCAACGGCGCGTAGGAAACGCGTGACCTCGCGCGAGTCGCCCTCGTCGAGCATTTGCTCGAGCATCCGCTCCAGGTAGGAACTGTTGTAGTTGAGAAACACAGCGTCGAGAAACCAGCTAGCCGCCTCCTGGACCACCGGCACATCGAAGTTGATGCAAAGGAACGATAGGTACGGCAGGCTCGGGTTGAACCTCGCAGCCGTCACAAGCTTACGCAGTGTGGGGCCGAGTTCAACCTTTGTATCCTCGCGCTCGAACAGCATCGCCGTGCGCGACGCTCCCAATTTACGCCGCCACAGCCCTTCGGACACGATCTTATCGGCGTGTACAGACAGAACATAGCGGTACTCATGCTCACCCGCGCGGTAATAGAGCTCGAACTCGGTGGGCTCGGCAGCAGACACGTCATCGAACTCAAACGCCGAACAACGGGCTATCAAAGGGCGATCACCCTCTGGCGCATCAGCGCCGGCAGACAGCAATCTAATTGGTCTGGCCACCGCCGAACGAACGTAGTCAAGAGCCTCAAGCAGATTAGACTTGCCGCCAGCGTTGGGCCCGTACACCGCAGCCACCGGAAGGAAACTCTGCCCGTCGGAACACTCGATGAGAGAACGCTCAAACTCCTTCATCGGCGTCGCCTGCATGGAAAGCTCCGCCTCGTCGCAATAGGACCGATAGTTCTTAAAGGTGAACTGGCAAAGCATGATACCCAACATTCCATTCATTGTTTTGAAAAGGTATATCAGAGTTTTTCTTTGATTATAGACTTTAAGTAGGCTAGATCAAGTGCTTGCTACACCAATGACAGCAGGCGCAAGGTACCAAACCGCCCATACTCGACCATCCCATTGCCGGAATGGCGTTTAGCTAGCACGTCACACATTACATGCATGAAAAAAGGGCGACACTCTCTAACAGAAAGCGTCACCCTTAAAGCTCCCAAAGAGCTTTTGTATTTAGGGATATACTATACACCTCAATGAAGTGAAGCTTCATACTGCACAACCTCGTTTTCAAAACGCCCAAATATGCGTTCCAATGCGAATATCAAATCAACAGCATCGTTTACAACCTTCACCGCAATGAAGAAGTCATTTAACGACAGTGGGCACACCATTACGGGCCGCTGTCGCTATGGAGCCGAGCCCTTATCCCCTCGGTGGGAAGGGGTCGTGGCCATGGAAATCCCTTGCGCGGATTCTTCCGTCGCGACGATGGACAATAGATCTTGCCGATCTACTGCATGTTCACGGAGCAAGAGGGCAAGATCGCAAACAATAGCGTCGTGATTACCGCGCGAAAAAACGATGGGTACAGGAGCACCGACGCCAGATCGGTATCTTGCGATATGACCACGTCGAGCGGCAGTTGAATCGCAAGATCAATTCTGGAGGCGACGTTCCCTGCACGAATGCTCCCGCACGGCCCCGTGCAGCCATATCAAGCATGCTGTAAAAATCGTCAAAAAAAGAGGGCCGACGCATCAACCCTCTTCAGGTGTCGCCCGAAGGCTTCCACCGCAATTGACTATATTTTAGTCGATATCCTATGTTTGTCTACGGGCCCTGCCACAAGTGAAAACTATCTTCATCTTTAGGCGCCGATTTTTAAGTTGCAGCAATATGGCCACGAAGTGCATCCATCTTGCTCCTGGCCCCAGTCTTTACTATTTTGTGACAATCTGAGGAAGACGGAGAGCCGTGCAAGTCTTCCAGCACGCTAGAGTAGTTCCGAATTAACTGATAGCACACAGTTTTGGAAACCATCATCTTTCTGAGCAGATAGACAATTAGGACGACATAGTCAGTAATAGTTGAAAAGTCTATCGAAGGAACGCCAACCTCGGATGACAGCATCTGGCAAAGCTGATTTCCCACTTTTGCCCTCTTAAACCTAACGTCATAAACGGCACTGTTATGAGCAATCGCGTTACGGAGATCCTTGAGCACAAAGATAGTACGTTCGAGAAGCCCGGGGCCGTCGTAATTGTTCGGAAGCTTTAGGTCATCGGATATGCTCTGTCTAACCGAGCCCTTTAAGCACGAATAGAAAACATCGAAGTTTCCTAGAGTCATGACCTCGAATAGCGCCCAAATAGGCAAGGGTTTATCGCTGTCATAAAAATGTCTAACAACAGGGTTCTTGGAATAATTGTACTGAATCAATCTATTGATTTCCACGCGCAGACCCAGGCGCTTTTTCATAGCAGCGCTATAGTCTTTACTTTTTCTAGGGTAATCACGGTACGCCACGAGCGTTTGAGAGAAAATATCCTCCAGCACGAACGAGTGAGAATCTTCAAGCACGGCTTCTAGCGTATAGTTCTTTAGCGCAGCTTCAATAAACATTACGCTTGGATATAAGAGCGCCTTGACCGCCATATCAAACTCATTTAAGGCAATTGCTTCATCGAAGCTCGTTAAATCCAAGCAGTTGGAAGAGTTGCCCACAAAACGGTGCCCCTTGTAGCCATGGCAATAGCCGTAATTCTTCATCTATCTTTTATGGATAGGGCCGTGTATCTCTATTTCTTTATCCCTAAGATGCTTCATGAGGCCATTGAGAGTTTTCATCATGAATCCTTAGGTGCGGAGCTGAAATTGAACATGCTCATATCCGCCGCAGCATAGCAACCAGTAGAACATGGAAAGACGGACCAATATGTTCTCCGGCCACAAAAGCGTGCCAATGGACTGTCCTTATTCATATATGAAGCAACGCCAATTCTGTCGCGTCGCATCGCAAACGCGCAATCAGGCTGCGTTCCCGGCAGACGTTTCGGCTGTTCGCCGCGCCGCCGCAATGCCGGTCGGCATCGGCGTCCATCGAGGCGTTTGCGACCAGCTCGGCGCGATATCAAAGCATCCCAGCATGTTGATGGCGTTGACGTCGAACCGGGGCATGGCGATCATGTCCGGCGTCAGGCCTGATTAAGTTTTCATGGAGTCTTCACCCTTTCCCAGAACCAGTTGTTGTGGTGATTTCAAATTCTAGGACGAAGGATGTTCGTCGCTAAACGTGTTCCAGGGCGTCACCCTTACACCAACGCTTCCGACGCGATCGCCGGGATAAGGACAAGAGCCATCGAAACCCTCCCAGGCGGCAACTCAGTCACCCACACTGAAAACGGCGATGGAGTACATATGGGGCATAGTGGGGCATGAACAGGCATAAGGAGGCGCTTCGACATATATAAACTGGAAGAGATGAACGAGCTGATCAAGAAGGCAGAGGAATATGCTAGCGCGGGCACGAGGACGGTTATATCAAATTGGGAAAGAGCCATGAAGACACCAATGTCAATCGCCTTCGAACTGCCGATCCGTAAAAACGTATCGCTACCGCGCGAAATCATTAAACTGGGAATCAAATTGATCCAAAAGCCCTAGCAAGGAAATCACCTGCTCGCGAATTTCATAACAATTTATCTCCTCGCTAATGCCGATAAAAGAAGAATGGGCACATTTTCCGCGTAATGTCCCAAATGAATCAAGAGCCTGCTCCAACAGCAAATCCAAATCGATACCGCCAACAAAAAAAGGGTCGAACATTTTAGAAATATCTTTGCCTTTGATTCCGTTGTTGCCATGTAGCACCTTTAAGTGCAGGGAAACGGCCCCCTTTGCAACGTCTTCTAAAGACCCAGCTCCTTTAAGCTCATTAGCCTTGGCCCCATAAAAAAACAAGAAAGAACTTGTGAATGAATCGTAGTGCTCTTTAGCAATGAGCTCCCGGACATGGGCGCAAAGCTCCTCTGCCAGTCCCTCTAGATAAGACTCAACTTCAGCATGAACAAGCAAAATGCAAGCACGCGCATCATCCTGCTGTTCCTCGCTATAGTCACCGATTTTATTTGGCTTCTCGGGCAGATATCGATCTCTAAGAGAAATGGTCCTTGAATGCAGACGATCAAATCTAGCGGTCAACGATTACTTTCCCATCCTTATCAAGAGCCAATTTCTTAACCGGTATTTCCAAAAGCGCAGATAGCGCATCGCTCCAGATCTCAATCCTTGCGATCAGAGACCTCTTGGTTTTAGTGGAAACAGAGCATGCCTCTATAAACCCGGGAGAGGAAAGTACTCGCCCAAGCTCAGCCGCCACATTCTTCTTGTTAGAGGCAATTGCCGCTCGTATATTTACGTCCTGCGCTACAAAACAGAGAGCGTCGAAAACCGCACGGTTAAAACGCGGCTTCTTTCCACCTTGCAAAAGTGTAAAGGGAGCCATCTTTTCACCGTAGCTCGCTTCAATCAAGCCGTAAACATCCCTATAGAGGGATATAGCTTTAACCGCATCACCAGCATACGATTGGTAAGTGAGCTCAGAGTCTAAGTCATTTAGCCATGCCGTGGTTTGATCGAGAAACTCCTTGAGGTTGCCCATGTACAAATCGGGCCTATGCACTATCCCACAATAACGCGTAAGTAATTCAATGTCGCGCATTCGGAAATCAGGGCCATCGGCTGATTCGCTAAACAGACGGGCAAATTCAAAGTCAAAGTCTGTAAAAGACGAAGCAAACCTAGTGAATGGACCAGGCATTAATGCAAATCGCAACTCTTGCGTATTCAGAGAAACGCTTCCGCTGTTCAATCGATGGAATATAGTGTATAGAACCGACTCGTTATTCCATCCGGATATCCTAACGGCTCTAATCGTAGCGTTATCGATGGCATCACGGTAAATGTCATCCATCTCACCGCGAGTGAGCCCCTTTAATTCCTCAAGTAGCTCAGGCTTTCCCAAACGGAGATCGCCATCATAAAAACGCATTATGCTCAAAAGGCGCTGTTTGCCATCAAGGACAATATATTTACCCCGCTCTTGTTTGTTCTGAGCAATCACAATTTGAGGAACTGGAATACCAAGAATTAAAGACTCAATAAAAGCGGTTTGTTTTTTCGCGTCCCAAACTTGCCTTCGCTGAAACTCTGGTGAGACATCAATATTTCCCTTTTTCATTTGACCAAATAAAGTTTCAACTGTCCAGTCAGAAGAAGAAAGGGATAAATCACGATAGTCCGAAATAGAGGAGAAAAAATCATCCTCATCTTCAATGTTAAAATTATCGTCTATAACAGCCATTACGTCCAACTTGCCAAGCCCTCCACGTCAATCAACAACGTTTATTCTAATAATCCCATTATTAAGTAATTATGATTGTATGCCCAATAAACATGAAGCTCATGGACATGTGAACCGGCGTTTGTTTCAGACTCTTAATTCTCATTTTCATTGCAACAGTCTCGGGACTCAGCGCAACATTGTTGGCGACCTCGCCGCACAGCCTGTCGGCCTCTACTTCCACATCGGCGTTCACGACCTACTCGACAAGGCGCCAGAACAGGTCGCGAACGCAGTGATGGACGCCGAGGCTGACCAGCTGTGCGGAGGCAGGGCGAACAGCCGAAACGGCTACCGCGAGAGGCCGCTCGCCACCTGCTTCGGCACGCTGACGCTGCGCATCCCGAAGCTCCGTTCCGGCAGCTTCTTCCCGGACGACGTGATCGAGCGCTACCGTAAATTCATCGCTCGCGTCGATTACGACCCCAATATTTCCTTAGGAAACACGCTCGGCAAATCGTTAACGCCCATAGCGAAAAGCACTTTTGCGCTGGCATCGTTGCTGAGCTCGTCACTCAACTTAAGTGCATCAAGCAGTATGTTTCGGCGTAACATCTTATAGTCATCCTCAGTCAGCACTAGCTCAAGATCGCTTAAAACCCCTACTAGATTGACATCGCGAGACGGAGACACCCTCGCGCAGAACAGACGCTCGTCATGCGCGCAGATGTTTCGAAAATCTTTGATGTGATCGTATGCGAGCCTTAGCCTTCGGGGGCTGATGCGCTTATCGACTTCATGCGTCTCGGAATAGAGATCGGAAAACGACTTGGCAATGGAATTTCTCATGCTTTCTGGCTGAAACTCGTAGAACTTGAATGCCTGACCAAGCATCAAATAATTCATAAGAATCCATACCGGCGTATTATCGTGATTATTCTCATAATGCCGAATATAGTCCCTTTTATAATCGCTTTTCCATTTTTGAGACCTACATAGCACCTTCTCGAAATCATCAATGAGCGTGTCGATCTTTTTTCGATAACCAGCATCGACACGGTAAGATCTTCTATCCAGGTATGCTTCCGGGCTATCTTTATGGGCCATTGCGAAACGATAAGAACAGACGGTTTTAAGAATCGCTTCCGCCTTGTTAAAGTACTCAAACATGAGCAGACGCAATGAACGGTCAAATTCGAATAAACGATATATATCAGAAAACTTCGTACCTTTTACGAATAGCTCGTGGCAAGAATCTCCGCGCTGGTCGAGAAATAAATCCTTGTAACCGTTAATAACCGGATAGTATCCCTCGCGCTCCAAAACTAAACGAGTATTGTTATCGCATTCGAGTCCACGGCTTTCAAGAATAGCAATCTGCTCATCAATAGATTTAAATGGTTTATCCATTTGGACCCCTTAAACGCGAAAACCGCCTTTCGGCGGTTCCCACGGACCAAGCCGGACGTACCGTCGCAAGGCCTCATCACAACGATTACTTTAAGGGAAAACTCGGGGTCCGTCAATCCGATATCACCAATCTGAGCGAGACCGACATACGCCAGCGCTGCGAGGTCGGCCGATAGCAACAAATAGGCACCGAAATAGGTGCAGGTCAATCAGACGCCGCAACAAAAGAGCACCGAGGTCCGCAGAGAGAAGCATCGTTAAATCATCCAGTCTCAAGCGTAATCACAAGTAAGATTTATCAACATAAAAGCTGAAGTGCCAGTTTTTAAGCCGCGTATCAGCATCCCCGCTGTCATCAACAAACTCAGAGAGCATATCCGCACCGTCAGTAATTGGGCAGCGATCGCCCTCGTATTTCATAAAAGGAAAAGCACCGTCTCTGGAACCGGCAGCAAACACAAAACCTGATGAATTGATTACCCAACAGACGTATGTATCCTTTCCGCGAGAAAGCAACAACGATCCATTGCAGCCTTTAGGCAAGAAGCAGTTAAACGCCTCATCCAAAGACGAATAGGCACCGGATTCCATCCAACTCCGATTCTCCAAGCTTGCAATTGTCCAAAGAAAGGACTTCATCTCTTCCAGATGTGTCCAGTCAAGCCATATCCCATCTTCATCAAACCCGTTACTCCCCTTACCCGATTCAAACCGTTTAACCTTAGCGTTGGCGTTAGCGGCGACCGTGTCGATCTCGCGCTTAAAAGTACCCAAGTAGCAAGCTTTTTCAGACGGGTTTAAACACTCTAGATACTCATGGGCATTCCATCCGTTGAAATGCCTGATATATCGAAAGTTTGGAAGCAACGCCATTGCAATCTTAATAAACTCCTTTGTAGGCAGGTTCTCTTCCGAAACTTTAATCCGCATGGCCATCGATTCAAGCGAGGCATAATAAGCAAGGGCAAGAACATAAGGCATGATAAATACCGGGTACCAAATTGAAAGAAATAGCGAACTTAATTCAACGCCCCAGTCCATAGAAAACCAAGTATTTGAGAGCAGAAGCGTTGCTGCAACAAAAATTATGATGCCCAAAACAGCTCTCGCGTTTTCATATAGGCGTAGATTGGATGGATCACGCTTGGATGAAAATAGAGCATAACCAATACCCAAAAACAAAATGACTAGTTGAAGAACAACCTCAACCAGAATCGGGAAACAAACCAAGTTGATATAGAAAGACGTTAGCGCGCCATAACCGACCTCGGGAACAATCAATTCATTTTTAATAGAAGTAACCGATGTGGCCTTGGACGCAATTAGCATGGAGGGAAACCCGACAAATACAACCTCAAGAATCGTGTCGAGCAAGATGCTTGTATTCCAAAACCCGCAAACAAGCGCACCATATATCAAAAGCAAGGAGTACGCTACAAGCATAAGCGCAGGAATCAGAATTTTAGGATTTAGCACAAGTTTGGCAACATCGGCAAACGATTTAACAACACTTAACAACTTACCCTTGGCCAGAAGGTAAATCGCAAAAAGACCTATCAATATTATTGACGCATATTCACGGTTATCCATTTGTCCGATGAGCATTGCAACCACCCATTGGACTCTACTGAAGATCAATAAAGCCCCTCCTTAGCCATGTTGAATCCAGACTCTGCCCCGACGAGTTCGGACGCCTCCTCGTCGACTGATGCGACGATCGCGGACACGGCCCGCGCCCCCTGCGCTATTAATTAATTGTTTAGCGGCTAGAAATTATATAGCGGGGCGCGGGCCGTGCTCCGCTATGCGGTTGTTAATTTGCGAATGAAATTACGCGTCACGTTGTCCTTACCGTCTTCCTTATCCATCTAATTAAATCCGTCGTTGCATTTTGATGTTCAAATTTAATACGCGAGACTTCGTTTTCGCCATATTCTCTGGATGAAGAATGTTCTTCTGGGAATAGCGCTTCGATCAAATCGTCCGCATATTTAGCAACTTCTTCATAGGGAGTATCATCCAAATCGAATCCGTTAAAAACATTATCAAATTCATTAATTGCCTGATCGCAAGTATCGACAAGGAAAGTGAAGAATTGATCCGCAGTCCTTGCCGCAAGCACGTCCGCATAGTTGCTTACAAAAGCATCAGCAGCGCACACAATGTCACCATCTCGCAACATTGCAGGATACTCTACCTGAGAAATAACCTCGATATTCAGCAAAGACAGCAATTGAACAAGCCCGCGATATTTCGAAAGGAGCTTTTTATATTCCGCACGCCCTTGATCGCCAATAAGATGAGTCGGAACATCCAGGGGATCCGAATATCTCAGCAAAATCTGCCCAAAGCCCAAACAACGCCTTGTTGTCTCACAGAGCCAAAAGGGCTTTATATACTCAATGAACTCAGGCCATGAAAGCAATTTAATATTGCTATATCGCGCAGCATTAATAGCTCCCTCTTGAAATCCAAATCGCGAAATCAACAACCCAAGAGAAGCGCCACTATCACCAACTACCCGACTAAATGCAAACACCTTTTCCTGAGGAACAGCTGTGTTCCAATATTTACATTCGCATATAATTGGCCCATACAGGCTCTTTTTGGGCTGAGCATAAACGTCAACGGTTACAGCTCCTCGCGCCAAGTTAATAGTTTTCTGAATCTCAGCATCCATTCCAGAAGCTGACAGAATCTGCGCAACGGACTTCTCCATCTCCTTCCAGTTTTCCGGAGGATCGGAAACAGGAAATCCTTGAAAGACCATATGCAACAACCTTCAATCAACGTCAACGCGATGAAACAACATATTAAGGATAAGAGAACTTAAGAAATAATAGTCATCGGGTTTTACAGGGGCCCACACTGGCCCTAGTGCCCACGCGTAATAGCAATCATGTCCAAAAAAGCCTACCAACGTGGATATTGAATAATCGGGTCGCAACGATAAGCACCGAACTCATGAGGAGTTCCCCGTCTCATTCAGACAGTCCGTCTTACTCAATGAAAAGAAAAACGGGGACACACCCAGAGGATGCGTCCCCGATAAGAAGACAACCAGCCTTCTTTGTATTGTGAGCGTATAGTATAGTTATGTACACGTCCCCATAAAAGAACTTTTTTCTAATTCACAAACCAGCCATTAATCAAGCCGCTGATAAATGCGAAACCGGTTCTTATCTGATCATTACGAAGATAGTAGCTCTCATTGCGGTACATTCTTTCAACTAGCCTGCGCAGCTGTTTTCCTTTATTAGCCCTTACCCCGGTTGAAGCCATAGTGCTGTGAAGGTACAACGTAGTCGCAATATGCTGTAGACGTTCGTTTGATAGCTTAGCCTTAACATTCACATCTTGGAGCTTAAGTCCCGTCACAGCATTTCTTACGTCATACGAAACGTTATACCTGGGCTTGCCCGACTTCAGATCATTAATAATGCAGTTGTTGTGCGCGCAGGCATTCCTAAGGCCCTTCACAGCCTGCTGTTCATAGGCGCGTGTTCTAAATTCCACATCATGAAGATAGTGAGAAACCGCGAACCAAAAATCGATAAAGGTTCCGAAGGTAATTAATTCTGTAAAAACCCAGACCGGATAGCCAGTTTCCCTATAGGCTGAAATAAGACCATTGATATAGCAGCTGTTTAACCTTGAATCAATCTCACGTGTCACGCTTCCGCCAGACATGCAATCATTTTGCGAACCCTTCTTGCTTCTGAGGTAGTACTCCACAATCTCATAAGGATCAACTGAGTCGCGCCCAAGCCTCTCAAACAGCTCGACTTTTGCAAAGTGCTCAATATCGATTGTCATGGGCAGTAAGACTTGCCGCAATTCATAGTCGATAACAGACAGATCCTGGAGCATGGCAAAATCGAGACCAATATACTTGCCATCATTTACTCCACCAACAACCTTATCAAAACCGCACCGATACGAGCGGAGCCTAAAATAATTATTGTTATGTTTTAAATAACTTAGAGCTTCTTGTCTGTTCATCAATTTGAACGCTACGCCTTTACGTTCCAAATGCTCAATCTGTTGTTCAGGAGTAAGCCATGGCTTATCGTGCATAACGCCCCCAACGGTCATTCTTTATTAAAGAACAGAATATCAAACAACTGGCAGTAAAAATTTGTAAGGCAAATGCCCCGTTAGGTTAAAGACCAGCTGCGTTATTAGGCAATCAATAACATATCGGAACGCTAATGGAAGTTATCTGGTCAACAATGGGCCACTACCTCATAGCACCGTAATTGCCTCCAAACGCTCGCGGTCTCTTGAAATGAGACAGTCCCACGCATCGTTACCATTAACGAGCGCATCGTTGAGCGTATCCACCATGAAGCTATTGATCGAGGAGATTCTTACCAAGCGTTCGCTATCTGATTTACGCTTAAAAACCGCGCCATAGCGAGGGCTTAACGGAAAGTAAATGCTATAGGGATCGGCATCTTTCAGATCCGCCCACTCGGCAAAAACGGGATACGAAGAGGTTATAAATTCTGACCCATCAGGTGCCACGCAAAAACAGCAATCCATCCCACGCATCAAAGAAACAAGCGAAAGCAGCGGCGTGTCATCGGTTAAGTTAAAAAGAACAATACCTTGCAAAACGAACTCAACAAGCGAATTGAATTCGCCCTCAAATCCTTCCGCTTTGAGCGCAGTCCGATCCTCCTCAGTGAGGAAGCCGGACGCCTTTAATTGATTGGCAAAGTCATCCGCACTGCCCCTCTCAGCATTTAGATAGACGGGGTTTCTCACAATCAGCATCGAAATTAAGCAAATCAAATGATCCAGAATCTCACACGTAACATCTCGGTTCGGAAACTTTCGGACATCCAAGCAACCAAGCAGTGACTCGTACTTCGACGCTAATATTTTTTCGTTCTTACCGAGCGTGTGTTCTGCTGCACCTTTTTTAACAAATGCGTCTTCAGCTTTTGGAACCCGTCTCCTGACCTCGTACAGGTACCTCTCGGCGCAGACACCGTCGGTCCTGGTTTTAAAGACAGATCCAACCCCATTCGTACCGCGCCTCACAGCATAAAGAAAACCATCATCATCGGTAAACGACCTAAGATAAAACTGCGGAACATAGTGTTGCTTCTTAACGTCAGACATGTCATCACTTCCGAGATAATCGATACCCAAGAACGCATGCATCCATCATCCTTGAAACCTTACGAACCCCAATTAGACAATAGCCCAAATCCTAAATGTGACCTCACCCCTTCAGAGAGAAGAAACCATGAAACAAGATGAAATTAAAAAGACCCTCATTGACAACGTTGGCGAATATGCCGGCAGCGCCGCAGGCGCAGTTGCCGGAGGACTCATAGGCGCAGCAATTGGTGGTCCAGAAGGAGCGGCTGCGGGAAGCGTCGCGGCAACAGCCATAGAGCACATGTTTCAAAACATGGGAAGCGAGATAAAGAAACGTACCCTCGCGCCATTGGAAGAGCAAAGGGTTGGAACCGTATACGCCAAGGCGAAGGAGCTCATTGAGGAAAAGATCGCCCAGGGAAAGACCCCCCGAAACGATAATTTCTTCGTTAAAGACAGTAACAGCCGACCGGCAAGCGAGGAGCTCCTTGAGGGCACATTGTTGGCCGCACAAAGAGAGCACGAGGAGAAAAAGACAGTTTACCTTGCAAGACTGTATGCAAATATTCTCTTTCATCCAGAGATCAGCAGGCCGACTGCAAACCACCTCATCAAACTCGCCGAACAGCTTACCTACCGACAGATTGCCATCTTGAACAATATTGCTGCTATGCAATTCGCAAGAACGCTGAACCCTCCGATAAATCCGTTGAAGAAAAGCGCATACGAATCAGTTTCCGGCACAGAAAATGTAGCAATCGCAGCTGAGATATTTGACCTGTATCGCATGAGCATCCTCGGCTCTTCGCAAGTAATCTTGGATGCTGGCGGTATTAACCCCAGCACCTTAACCGTTGTTGGCTACGGGGCGCATCTTTATAACTTAATGGACCTCGGCAGTATGGAACCCGACCCCGAACTAATTGAGATTCAGGCAAGCATCATGCTGTTTTTGATTGGTGCAAAACAGCGACATTAAAGCGAAGGCAGATCGCACAAAAACCTAGAGCAATTGCGGGACATCGGCAAGCCAAGCGTACATTCCAGAGACACGGACAAGACAGCCACGAACGCCACGCCAATCCAACACGAAGGCTCCGTGAGCCCCCGCTTCGACAGCAAGCATCCCGGGCACACGAAGCGGTCCGAGCCGTCATCGCCCAAATGAGAACACACTATGCCTAACGACGACATCCCCTACCTTCTGAAGTTCGCACCCAAAGAGGCGCGCATCGAAAACCCGATGGACGGGCGACTCTATATAAACGCGGCCGGCCGCCACCATAATCTACCCAACGAGCAGAGCGATCTATTGGAAGCGTCTTTATCGTATGGGATAGACATCTAGGCCAACTGGCTCATGCCGATCTATTGCATGTCCATGCTGTGAAAGGGGTGACAACGTTGACAACACCATCATGATTACCGGGTGATTGATCGATGGGTTCAGGTGCGCCGACGGCTGGACCGGCATCGCGCGGTACGACCGCTTCGAGCAGATGCTAAATGGGACGCGCTTTTTATTAATGCTGTTTTCGCCCACAAAGCCGTCTCCCATAGCACCCCCTCCCCCAACATTCCCCAGAAAGTTCGCTGATGTTGACTGGGGTTCCCGTAAAATAAACCCCAACAAAATATGTGCGGAGTGCTGGCCTGGAGCCGCCTTCGGACCCTATTGGCTGCTCACCGAGAGGCTCCGCTATGAAACGACCCCTTTACTACCTGCTCTGCGCGATCGCGTGCACGTCCATGGTCGGCGCGACGATGCCCATGGCAGCCATTGCGGAGGCGATTCAGCCTCAAGAAACCGCCGAGCAGCAAGCGCAAGCCGACGCCACGAGCAGCGACACAGGCAAGGCCGAAGACGGCACCAACACAAATACGACAGCAGATACCGCAGAGGACAGCACCGCAACATCCACCGACACCAGCACAGCCAACACGGAAAGCGCTGACGGCACCCCCACCACGCCCGGCACCGCCGCCGCAACCGCAACCGGCACCCCCGCCCCATCCCTTAGCGCCCAAGCCAACCCCGCGCCCGCCGCAATCTCCGCCACGTCACAAACCGGCTACGCCCACTCCGCCACCGCAAGCCAAAACGGCGTCACCTTCACTGTCTCGTGGAACGACGCCCCCGCGGGCGCCGCGACAACCTTCCACGTAACCCAGACCAACGGCTCGTCCCAGGCCAAGGCGCGCATGGACGTGCCCACCTACTGGGACGGCGGCAGCCAGGAGAGCGTCTGCGACCCGTCGCGCCCGGCATGGGCCAGCTACTACAGCCTGGGCGCCGCGGGCCACGACTTCACCTTTGACTTCACGGCATCGGGCACGTACCGCATCCACTTCTACTTTATGGACAACGACAGAAACGACCCCCAAAACGACAAGGGGATCTACTACCTGCGCACCACGGCGGAGGTGACCGTAAACGACACTGCCCGCCCAAGCGTCACGCAGATCGTCAACAATGCCGTAGCCCAGTGCCGCCAGGAAACCTCCGGCTCGGAATACGACATGGCTCTGTGGCTCCACGACTGGACGCTCGACCAGCTGGAGTACGACCACAGCCTCAACTGGTGCTCAGCAGAAAGCGGCCTCACGCGCCACCAGGGCATCTGCGAGAGCTATCAGCGCATCTACTCCAAGCTCCTTGACGCCGCGGGCATCGCCAACGGCCGCATCACCGGCAACGGCCACACCTGGAACGCTGTAAAAATCGACGGCAAATGGTGCCAGATGGACCTAACCTGGGACGACACCAGCGACAACTGGTACAGAGACCCGGAGCAACGCCTTACCGTTGCGCGTGCGGTCTACTCCGGCTCCCCCGTGCTTCTGCTCGATAAATGTACAGCGGCCCTCGACCCCAAGACCAAGCGAGAAATGCTGGATCGCATGCGAAATCTCGGCCGTACCGTCATCATCGTCACGCATCGTACTGCTGCGATTTCACGGAGGTGAAGGACAGCCTTGTGCTGAAGTCACTAACAACCGCATAGGAGGCCACAGAGACAGATAGTTAGTTGATAGAAAGGCCAGACACAATGTTCAGGCCGAAGCCAGCTGAGACAATGGGCGCAGACACGACACAGCCTAGACCGTCTTCAACGCGCACACCATAAAGGACTAGTACCCGAGGCTTGGTGGCGAAGATTAAACGGATTCGGCCATAGACGGGATTGCAGGCAGGTACCGTCAAGATTCTTTCGCAAATTGATCGAGGCGGCCTCGGCCCCGCCTTGC
>OGWZ01000218.1_pt1 | contig 69538 bp, 55 predicted proteins | sample 1576141 | NCBI WGS metagenome assembly OGWZ01 (sample SAMEA3541512, study PRJEB24748) | human gut metagenome | biome: human gut; feature: human-associated habitat; material: faeces | place: China | collected 2012
GGACCGTGGGTGCGCGAAAGCCTCCCATGATGGCCGGATTTCAGGCAGAGGAGAACTTGACCGGGCGAGCCCCAAAAAATGTGCGAAAAATTCTGGACGTTATCAGATGAAACGTGGGCCGCCCACACTCCTGCCGGCCCGCGGCTCTTCCCATCCATGCTCCGGAGTATGTTCCCGGAGAAACTCCCTGCATTCCGTACCGGTGAACCGTCAGACTCCCAGGGACGCTTTCTTCTCAAAAAAAAACAGCCTCTCTGCGTGCGTCCGGCGCACGGGCAGAAAGGCTGTTGTTTTTTCTGCAGAGGGTCCGGGATGTTTCACCGGACGCCCCTGGCTGTGTTTTCCTTAGAATTCGTAGCGTATCTGGAACGTGCCGCTTACGCCTTCCCTCGTCCCCGCATAGCCGGAGGCGCCCAACAGGAAGGAGACAGGAACCTCTTTTGAAGGCTTCAGCTGCAGGCCGGCTTCCACCATGGCCGTGTCACCCTTCAGGGAGGCGGACGGCGTGTCGTGCCCGTACACATCGGACGCGCTCCTGCCGTTGAACTGGCGCTCGTAGGCCGCGCCAAGATACCAGCTGAAAACATCGCTGCCCTTAAAGCTCAGACGGGCACCGCCGCGCAGGCGGTTCGAATCCATGGCGTCGAAGTTCACACGGCTTCCACTGATGGATCCGTCGTCCCCGCTCACGTGCGACCACAGATATTTTGCGTAAATATCAAGGTCAACGCTGTCCGTGAGAGATTTCATCCAGCCGATGCCCCCGTGAGCCGCCATATAGGGCGACTGTGAGCTGTAATCGGCTTCAGAGCCGTTGACACGCCAGCCGTCCGTATCCCAGCTGTAGTTCAGCATGCCGATACGGAAGGATCCCTCGGCGTAGAGTCCCTGCATGGCCGTCTCATTGAGGTAGAGCTTCCCCAGGGCACCCGCGCCATAATAGCTGGCATTGCCCTCGCTGTCGAAACTGTCATATCCGGCATATTCATGCTCTGCGTCAAAACGGGAGAGGCCTGTCTCGAAGAATACGCCGGCGAGGAAACCGACTGAAGGCAGTTTGCAGTAACGGGCCAGTCCCACCATGTCATTTCCGCTCGTCATGTTAAAGTGCGTGTCCGCCTTGTAGGTCGAGTACCCTCCGGACACGGCCATGAAGGCGCGCGTCCCGCAGGGTTCTTCGCCGGGGAGACACATGGCGCTTTCCGCGGCGCTTTCCATGCCGGCGCCGGCAGCAAGATCGCCGCCCTGATCCAGCAGGGCGAGGCCGGGGAGGCGATCAATATTGAAGGACTTCGTACGGTGATCGGCCTGCACATTCTTCGTCCGGGCGACGAGATCCTGGCCGTTTTTGATGAAGTAATCCACATCGAAGTTCAGAAAGTCTTTGGTGAACCCGGACTGGGATCGCGTCATGCCGGCTGTGCCGGTCTCATTGTCCAGTGTGCCATCGTTGGACACGGTGCCCGTATACGGCACATAGGAACCGTCGGAACCGATGGTCACGGCGTCTGCGCCGTTCACGTAAAGGTTCGTGCCCGCGAAACTGGACGAAGCCTTTGGCGTATGAATGAGGACATATTCCTCAGGCACGTTACCGTGCTGATTCCTCAGATTCTGAATGGAGACATTGGTAAAACTCCCCTTCCCGTCACCCAGGACGGCGGATTTCGCGAGATCCGCGCTGGGCGTGCCGTCAGCCACGTCGGAGAAGTTCAGGTTCTGGAAGTTCTGCAGGCTGTCCGCCTGAATCTGGCCATGCAGGTTCAGTGTGTTGCCGGTGAAGACGTCAGAAGAGGTTCCGTCCGACCGGCCGCCGTACAGATCAGAACCCGCGAAACTGGCCGTGTCGTACAGCGTGACCGTGTTGTTTACAGCCATGCCGTCGTCGTAGCCGCCGGCCACAGCGGCGCGCACCCGTCCGGCGGTTACCGTGATGCTGTTGCTGCTGGCTGAGCCGTCCCCGGTGTATCCGCCATAGAGACGGTCGAAGACCGTGCCGCCCTCCATGACAACGGTATTGCCCGAAGCGTTACCGGACAGGGTATGTCCGCCTTCCACACCGCCTCTGACAGCACCATCGACGTAGACAAAGTTCCCTTCTGCCGTGCCGTTTTCCGTATAACCGCCATAGACACTGCCCGTAACAGAACTGTCTCTTTCAATCCTGACCGTGTTGCCGGAAACACGGCCCGTAACAGCCTGGGCCCCTTCGGAGGCCCCTGTGCTGGCATTGATCCGGGATACCGAGCCGCCATAGACACTTCCGCTTACCGAACTTTCTCCGGCCAGGATAACAGTATTTTCCCCGGCGGTAACGGTGGCTTCTGGCTGCGCAGAGCCAGTTGTCGAAGCAGGGGAAACTTTCACGATGCCGCCGTAGACATCTCCGGCAGAAGACTGTTCAAGAAAAACGTTATTTCCACTGGCCGAGAGTCTGACCGGTGACTGAGCACTGCCAGAGCTGTCCTTCGCACTTCCGGATGCAATCAGGCCGCCGTATACGCGCACACCGTCAGCACTGACTCTGGAAAGGGAAACGGCGTTGGCATCAGCCGAGGCGCTGATTCCCGGATAGATTTCTCCGGGCCTGACACAGCCGCCGAAAATCCCTTCGTTCTCCACTCCGACATGTAAAGAGGTGTCCGCGTTGGTCTTCACCCCGACACCGGAAAGAGTAACGGTGTTGTGATCCGCTGTGGCATCCGGCGTTTCAGTGGATGCCGCCCCCTGTGCCGTGTATTCCACAAGGCCGCCATAAACGCCTCCGGCCAGCTTCCCTCCGGACACGATGGCATCGTTCCTGTCGGCTCTGCCAAGGCTGCCAAAGAGATATCCTCCATATACCATGTCGTTTACAGCAGAATCACCGGAGATTCTGACAGCGTTTTTATATGCGTTACCGGTGCTATGATTTACAAGCCCGCCAACGACCATGCCGCCCACAACGGATTTATCCAGCGCTACAGTATTGGCATATGCGTCCCCGGTGCTTCTGATAACTGTGTCTTTGTTGCCGTCAGGGTACACGGTAATGACTGCTCCGCCGGTGACCGCGCCTTTCACAGGAGAACTGTATAACTTTACCGTATTATTATGCGCGTCTCCAGTGCTCCCTGCCAGGACAGCGCCGGTGACCGAGCCCATCAACAACTGTTCATCCGATTCCGCGGCATGATCTATTGTTACCGTGTTATTATATGCATTTCCCGTGCTCAACCTCAAAGCTGCGCCAAAGACCTGACCCGTCACAGAAGAGTTTTCTTTTATTACTACCGTATTAGTATATGCGTCTCCGGTACTCGTATCAAAAACTGCGCCGTAGACAGCGCCTTCCACAGAAGATTTTCCTTTTATTGTTACCGTGTTAGCGTACGCGTCTCCGGTGCTCCAGTTCAGATCTGCGCCGAAGACATTGCCTGTCGCAGAAGATTTTTCTTTTATTGTTACCGTGTTAGTATACGCGTTTCCTGTGCTATCCTGTATCGTAGCACAGGATACATAGTCTCCTTCCACAGAAGAATTTTCTATTGTTATGCTGTTAGTATATGCGTCTCCAGTGCTATTCTTATGTATGAAAGCGCCGATGGCCATGCCTTCCATCCTGGATTTATCTGCTACCGTTAGCTCGTTATCATGCGCGTCTCCAGTGCTCATCTCCATGGAAGCGCCAATGATATCGTCCACAGTGGAATTATCTATCGTTACCTTGTTACTATACGCAGCTCCGGTGCTCCTCGTCAGGAAAGCGCCCGAGGCATCGTCCACAGTAGAATTATTTTTTATTGATACCGTATTATCATGCGCGTTCCCAGTGCTCCCTTCCAAGACTGCTCCGGTGACCGTGCCCATCTTTTGCTGCCCATTCGTTACCGTGGCATGGTCTACAGTTACTTCATTATTATACGCGTTTCCTGTGCTACCATTTATCACTGCACAGAATACATATCCTCCTTCCACTGAAGAATTTTTTATTATTATGCTATTAATATATGCGTCTCCAGTGCTCTTATTATTCATGAAAGCGCCGTAGACACTGCCTTCCACCCTGGATTCATCTACTACATTTACCCTGTTATTATGCGCGTCTCCAATGCCACTGTACAAGAGTGCGCCGACGGCCGTGCCTCTCACAGAGCTTCCAGTAATGCTCACAGTGCTTTCGTAAGCGTTTCCTTTTCCTAACTCAACGGAAGCGCCGACGACCGTGCCTCCCACAGAAGATCTTCCAGTGATGCTCACGCTGCTTTCGTAAGCGTTCCCTTTTCCTGACTCAACGAGAGCGCCGTAGATATTTTCTGAGATACCCCGGACACCTGTCAGTTCCACCTGCCCCTTTGCATCACCACCATTCTTTGTCCAGCTTGCCGGGAGTTCCCCTTCTTTATTTCTCTCAGCGGGGTTAATTGTATTTTCAAAAGAAAGCGTTCCATTGAGGGCGCTGCTGCCGTCGCTTTTCCACTCATGGGCGGCAAGGGCTGTGCCGCAGGGAGCAAAAGTGAACCATGCGGCAGCCGCACTGATCAGCCAGGGTGCAACCTTCAAAGCTCTGTGCGTATCCCCAGAAAGCCTCAAAGCTTTTCTTTGATTTAAAAAAACTTTTGTAAAGCTTTTTTTATTCATTACTCATTCTCCTTGAGACCATATCGCACATCCTGACAGCTAGAAAGCCGCTTTCCACGGAGAACGGTCCGGGATTGCGCTACAGATGTATTTCGCTTTCATATGGCCATGTCTGAATCATTCCCTCATAGTGTTTGAACGGACACTATATAGTTTGTATTTTAAGAGCAAGAAAAAAATTAATGGAACGGCAGTGGAAATTTATATTGCCGGTGTCCCCATTTAACCTGTTTAAATTACCAAACAAATTAACACTCCATCCCCGGAGCCACCGTTTCTTCCTGCCATGAACCACAAAAAGACAGATCGTAAAAGCCGGAAGACAGAGCTGCTCAATAAAAAACAAAATTCAATATATCTGATAATGGCCCTGGCGGCCTCTGGCAGGCGTGTCTGAAAAAAACAACGCTTTTACGTATGAATATTTCAGACAAGAGGGCCAAAGCTGGTAACTGCATATTCCGGTGTCACGGCGGACAGCCTGACAGCTCCCCCTACTGCAGGTATTAGGCCGGCCCCGTACGGGGGGGGGGGCTGAACCCAAATCCGATCATGATCCACCGGCCCGGCGGCTCTTCCCACCATACTCCGGCGTATATTCCCGGAAAAACGCTGCATTCCGTACCGGAGAACGGACAGCCCTCCGTGAGGTTGTCTTCTCAAAAAAAAAACAGCCTCTCTGCGTGCGTCCGGCGCACAGACAGAAAGGCTGTTTTTTTCTGCAGAGGGTCCGGGATGTTTCACCGGACGTCCCTGGGGCTGTGTTTTCCTTAGAACTCGTAGCGTATCTGGAACGTGCCGCTTACGCCTTCCCTCGTCCCCGCATAGCCGGAGGCGCCAAGCAGGAAGGAGACTGGAACCTCTTTTGAAGGCTTCAGCTGCAGACCGGCTTCCACCATGGCCGTGTCACCCTTCAGGGAGGCCGACGGCGTGTCGTGCCCGTAGACGTCGGACGCGCTCCGGCCGTTGAACTGACGCTCGTAGGCCGCGCCGAGATACCAGCTGAACGCGTCGCTGCCCTTAAAGCTCAGACGCGCTCCGCCGCGCAGGCGGTTGGAATCCATGGCGTCGAAGCTCACGCGGCTGCCGCTGATGCCGCTGTCATCCTCACTCACATGCGACCACAGGTATTTGGCGTAAATATCAAGGTCAACGCTGTCCGTGAGAGACTTCATCCAGCCGATGCCTCCGTGAGCCGCCATATAGGGCGACTGCGAGCTGTAGTCGACGTCGGAGCCGTTGACGCGCCAGCCGTCCGACTCCCAGCTGTAGTTCAGCATGCCGATACGGAAGGATCCCTCGGCGTAGAGGCCCTGCATGGCCGTCTCATTGAGGTAAAGCTTGCCGAGGGCGCCGACGCCGTAATAGCTGGCATTGCCCTCGCTGTCGAAGCTGTCATAGCCGGTAAAGTCATGCTCGGCGTCAAAACGGGCGATACCGGTCTCGAAGAACACGCCGGCGAGGAAACCGACTGAAGGCAGTTTGCAGTAACGGGCAAGGCCCGCCATGGCGCTTCCGCCTGACATATTAAAATGACCGTCAGCCTTGTAGGTCGAGTAGCCTCCGGACACGGCCATGAAGGCGCGCGTCCCGCAGGGTTCCTCTCCGGGCAGGCACATGGCGCTCTCTTCGGCGCTTTCCATGCCTGCGCCGGCCGCAAGGTCGCCTCCCTGATCCAGGAGGGCGAGTCCGGGCAGCCGGTCAATGTTAAAGGACTTCGTGCGGTGATCGGCCCGCACATTTTTGGTGCGGGCGATGAGATCCTGGCCATTTTTGATGAAGTAATCCACATCGAAAGTCAGGAAGCCTTTGGTGAGCCCGGCCTGGGAGCGCGTCATGCCGGCTGTGCCGGTCTCATTGTCCACGGTGCCGTCATTGGACACTGTGCCCGTATACGGCACATAGGAACCGTCGGAACCGATGGTCACGGTGTCTGCGCCGTTCACGTAGAGGTTCGTGCCAGTGAAACTGGACGAGGCCGCAGGCGTGTGGACGAGGACATATTCTTCGGGCACATCCCCGGACTGATTTCTCAGATTCTGAATGGAGACATTGGTGAAACTCCCCTTCCCGTCGCCCAGGACGGCGGATTTCGCGAGATCCGCGCTGGGCGTCCCGTCAGCCACGTCGGAGAAGTTCAGGTTCTGGAAGTTCTGCAGGCTGTCCGCCTGAATCTGGCCGTGCAGATTCAGGGTGTTGCCGGTGAAAACGTCAGAGGACGTTCCGTCTGTCTTTCCGCCGTACAGGTCAGATCCCGCGAAACTGGCCGTGTCATAAAGCGTGACCGTGTTGTCCACAGCCGTGCCATCGTCGTAGCCGCCGACCACGGCGGCGCGCACCCGGCCGGCGGTCACGGTGATGCTGTTGCGGCTGGCCGATCCGTCCTCTGTATAACCGCCATAGAGACGGTCGAAGACCGTGCCGCCTTCCATGACAATGACGTTGTCCGACGCGTCGCCGGAGCGGGTATGCGAGGCCTCCACGCCGCCGCCGATGCCGCTGTTGATATAGACATAGTTATGGCCGGCATCGCCAGTGCCGATATAATTGCCGTACACGCCGCCGCTCACGGACGTGTTGCGGACAATGACCGTGTTGCCGGTGGCGTGTCCTGCTTCACTCTGGCCGCCGTACACGTAGCCGGACACGTGGCTGTCCTCCAGAATAACGGTATTGCCGCCCGCGAGGCCGCTGACGGTGAATCCGCCATAGACATGGCCGCCCACGCGGCTGTTCCTCACGAGAACCGTGTTGCCGCTCACGTCGCCGCTCTTCGTCATGCCCGCGGCCAGGTGACCGGAAAACACGCTGTCGGAAACGGAGACGCTGTTGTTCTTGGCGCTCGAGCCGTCGCTTATGCCGGCGGAGGCCCTTTCTGCCGTAACACTGGAGGAGGAAATGATCATCGTGTTGCCATCGGCCTCACCGGCGCGCGCCTCTGCCGTGGCCAGGACCCCGGCGTTCACTGTCGTTCCCCGCATCACCATTGTGTTGCCGCTGGCAGAGGTGCCCTGATCGCTTTCCGCACAGCGGAGGTCGGCGTTAATGGTGCCACCCTCCACAAGAAGGCTGTTGTTGTTTGCCCGGCGCTCGGCATGCACGAAGTAGAGCAGAGGCACCGAAATCTCCACGTGATCGAACCAGCCCGTATTTTCCGTGCCGCGTGCGAACGCCCGAATTACATCGAGGGAACCAACAGGGGCGATGAAGGAAAGTTTTCCGCCAAGCACACCCGTATTGCCGGAAGCATTTTCCGCGACCAGGCCGCCGGCATCTCCGTTCGTATACCCCTCGGCCTTTACGTTGCTGTCACGCAGCTCGAAAGCGCTGTCCGTTATTGTATCCGCCCGGATGCCGTACACGGCCCCCTGCGTGGAAACAATGTCCGAATTCTTTATGGACACCGTGCTGCCGCTGGCCGCGCCCGCAGCCTCCACCTCAATACTTCCAGGATTCACCCACGCGGAAATACCCGCCACGCCGGCAGCCGAGCTGATGGCCGCCCCGGAAAGAAAAATACTGTCCCTGGCAGACGTCCCGCCCACGTGTATGCCAGCAACGCCTTCCTCTCCCGAGGTAATGGAGGATTTGTTTACGATAAGAACATTATCCTGTGTGCTGTCCACGTTATACACACGGCCCGTGTCAGCGGACTTCAGGATCCTGGTATGCCCGGCGCCGTCTGAAGCGGTGGGGCCGTCGATGATATGTATGCCTGTAAGGCCGGAAACCGCTCTGTCCGAACTGATGCGGGAATTCTGCACGGTAAGTCTGTTGCCGGAGGCCACGGCTGCCTGCAGTCCATCTATATAGTGCTTGGCGGAATTGATGGTGCCCTCAAAGGACACCGTATTGCCGGTCACGGACGAGCCGGAGACGCCGACGATGCCGGATACGGGCGCGTACTTCGTGGTGTCCTCGGTATCCGTTATCTCAACGCCGGTCATGGCAACCGTATTGCCCCCGGCCTTCACGGCCTGAATGCCGGCCAGGCCGGCCGTGACCTGATCCTTAAAGGTGAAGGACGTGCCGGAGACGCTTATGACATTGTTCATGGCCGTATCGGAATACGTGAAATTCCCTCTGGGAATATCAGCGATGCCTGCGGCGCCCGTGAGATGGGTTGTGACACTTCCACCCTGCAGGGTGATAATGTTGTTCGAGGCGTTTTTGGCGGCTATGGCCATGACACTGCCGGTAGGACCGCCGTAATTGACAGAAGAGACCGGCCTGATCTGTGAGTCAATATTGATATTTTCCAGACTGATCCGGTTTCCGTCAGCATTCACCGCTGCCCAGGAAACGGGGATGTTGGTGCCGATCTGCTGACCGATAATGCCGGCAACGGAGCCGCCGGTTTTCAGCATGCAGTCCCCTTCCCCGCTCAGGGAAATGGTATTATTTCTGGCCGTTTCGGCGGCAAGCGCAAAGATGCCGCCTGTGGAAGCCTTGATCCCCCTGAGGCCGGAGAAGCTGACAGTATTATCCGATGCCTCTCCGGAAGCGGCGAAACCTCCAACATAAAGAGGAATGACCCATCTGTTTCCGGCAAATTCAGGTTCCTTGATCTCGATTCCGCTGGCCACGAGGGTATTGCCAGATAACAGGGTTCCTCTGGCCGCATAGATACCCGCGCCGCTGTTAATCTGGCCTTTTTCGGATTCACCGACGCGTAACGTTACGTTATCAAGAACAATAGTGTTTCCGGTGATCGATGAAGTTCCCGTATATGTGATCTGGCTGCCGTCAGTCGTTCTGACTGTCACAGGCAGAAATCCCACACCGACTCCTATGCCGGCCAGGCCCTGAGCACTGTTTATATCGCAGTTCTGAAGGAAGATACTGTTTCCGGCAGCTGTATCGCTGACCTTGATGCCAAGCAGGCCTTCACCGCCCTCATTGGAGATCAGGGTGAGATTCCGCACAGCAATGGTGTTGCCGGCAGCTCTGGCGGCAGGCAGATAATTCTGCATCGGCCAGTAGTTTGTGGGGGCGTCTACACCCCTGATCCCGAAGATACAGCCAGCGGAATCAAGAACCGATGCGTCTTTTCCCTTACCGCTGAAACTGATGGTATTATTCTCTACGGTACTGCCAGCCACGCCATTCAGCCCTTCGACACCAGCGGACAGCCGCGTCACATTCGTAAAGGAAACCGTGTTGCCGGTGACGCTCCCGTCTGCGCTCAGGCCGACAACCTTCTGCGGGACATGATAATCCGATCCGTCGCCAAGGATATTGAAATTGTCGGCTGTGAGGATATTGCCGGTAATCGTGCTGGCCTTAATCCCGCAGACACTGACCGCTGAATCACCGCTCTTTATAGCGCCGTTCCGCAGAATGATGGTATTCCCGTCAGCGCTTTCGGAATAGTGCACCAGGGTTTTATTCCAGCTCTGATCAAAATAGGTGGAACGCATGCCGATGCCCATGAAGCCGAAGCTGCCGGACATGGTCCCGTCGCTGAAGATGATAGTGTTTCCGGAAGCGTTCTTCGCCGCAATGCCGGTGATACCGTTCAGCTGGCCGACAAGATCCATATGCTGCACAGCAATCCTGTTATTGGACGCCGTGAGCGTGCCGCCACTGGGATTTGTATAATTATTGCCGCTTACCTCACTGCCGGCTATGCCCGCCATGCCCATAAACGAAAAAATACTGTTGACGTTCGCACCGCTGCTGTCGGTGGCGCCGGTGATGGAGATCGTGTTGTTATCCGCTGTTTCCGGAGCAAGTATGCCAATCACCCCGGAAGTCTCAGCCGCTGCATTCTTTGCCGGATTAATGGTTGTAGAATCCAGAATGATAGTATTGCCTGAAGCCTTTGTGGCAATAATGCCTATCGACGTCTGATGGGGGCTCGAAATGGACGAGCCTTTTACCCATATGGTGTTATCTGTGGCGGAATTCAGGACGTTGTGCCGGCCTTTTCCTCCCGCAAGGTTCAGATCACCGGCAATACCGTACACGCCGCCGCCGGAATGAATTATGGAATTCTCCACACTGACTCTGCTTCCGGAAACCGTGTACCCGGACGCCGTGCCTGCCCCCAGTTCCTTATCCATGGACATGGCGCCCTGTATGGCCACGATACTCGAATTGGTGCTGTAGCTGCCGCTGTCGGATCCCATGGACCACACCCCGCTGTCCTTCACGGACACCGTGCTGTCCGAAATCTGCCTGCCGCTCAGCCCAACGATGCCGTCCCTGCTTTGAGGGAGCTGAAAACCTTCCAGCGTAACGTTTTCAAGGTTCAGGGTATTGCTGGACTGGACATCAGCCCTGATGCCGAAGAAGCCGCGGTACGCGTCTCCCCTCCGTCCGTCAGCTGAGACAGGGGCGGCTATCATGCCGTTCTTCAGGGTCAGGACATTATCAGAGGAAACAGCGGCGGCCGAGGGCATATCGCAGTTGTCCAAAGAGGAATTCATGCGTCCTGCCGAGATGAAGCTGAAGCCCGCTGTTTCGATATCGGCGGAAGTTTTGCCAGGATCGCCGAAATCCAGCGTGAATGTATTGCCGCTGACTTCCTGAGAAGCCGCGGCCACGGAGACAATTCCCCAGCCGGCGGACGTCAGTTTTGTTCCGCTGGCTTCAACAGTATTGCCGTTTATTCTCTCAGCGGCACCGGGCCCGTAAGTAAATACATATTCTTCGGCAGTCCGCGTGAAAGGCACATTGCCGAGCAGCAGTACGGCCTGGGATGAGCTGGCACTTCCCCCGGACAGCGAGATTTTGTTGTCCGAAATCTCGCCGGCTGTGGCAATAAGAGCGCCTATGGCATTTCCCCAGTCGCCATAGAGCGCCGTATCCGTCAGCGCGATGACATTCCCGTGCGCTTTTGTATCGGCATTGACAATGACTGAAGCGAAACCGCTGTGAATGTCCGCATTGCTGGCCGTAAAATGAAGGCCATTGGTCGTTCCCGCTCCAGCCCCTTCGGCTCCCTGGGCACTGGTATTGTCAAAAAGGAAGACCGAGCGCCAGCCTCCTTTGGCTTCAACGCCGCCCCCGCTGTTTCCCTCAAACGTGATATCCGGAGAGGAAAGCGTCTGGTTCATCTGCCAGCTGAAATGATCATAGTTCGAAGTCTGTCCGCCGCCCGCGATGACAGTGCCGGCCGGAACGACAATACCCTCTTCAGCCCGGGCCTGACCTCCGGGAAGCAGGGAAAACCACGCGGCCAGAGCGCTCGCGAGAAAAATACCGCCCGAAATTCCGTGTTTTCCGCTCTCTTCCGGCAGGCGTCCTTTCCCGGCGGTCCTGATTCCGGGCCGCTTTCCCAAAGATGTAAATGTACAGCCGGTCTTTCTGCCGGACAGTCTTCTGCAGTTTTTCATAATACCTCCTCAGGTGGCTCTGCCAGCCTTGCAGTTGGAACAGCGGCAGAACGCTTCATCACCGTGCAGCCCACACGGGGGAATTTATCTTTTCCCTACATCCGTTTTTATCATTTTGCACAAAAATATAAAACAGATACTATCAATAATTTCCAAGTTTATAAAACAAAAAATGATTTTTTATTCAATCCAATATAACATGCGTAGTTGTCATATATTTGGCACTATGTTTACTAATAAATAAAACACTTTGTTTAAAAAAACAGCACAACGCAAACAATATCAATGTAATACAAACAAAGAATTATTCACGAAGAGGAAACTTTTTCGAAATATTACAATATTGCTGCTCTATACGACATCTAAAACAGTATCAGGGGCATGCCGTCTTTCCTCCGGATTGCACAGAGAAATCTTATGGTACCGACGCCGGAGCTTCACGCCAGAAAGACAGAAAATTCATCCAGATCACCCCCTGACACAGAGCTCTAATCCTAATGAAAATTATAAGCAACAGCTGACTCTTTTCATCTTTTGCATAAAAATATTCCTCCGCCTGAAGAGGAAGTTCTTCCTGCATGCCTGCTGTCCCTGCCAGCACCGGAAGAGACAGTCCTGCTCCCCTTTCCGGCTATTTTCAGACACCTGGCCGGCTGTCACCTAAACTGTCTGCTCAGAAAAGCTTTTTCCTGTCAGCACGCAGGGAAGAAGCTTCCCCGCTTCATTTCATTCCCTGTGTCCAACGCAGTGCGCCACGCCGCATCCCTGAATCCATTCAGACAGGGCAGTCCAATATGTGCGCACGCCCATGCGGACATACTGCCAATCTTTTCCGGTCAGCACATACAGAAAGCAGGAATACGCTGATACATTTCTGTCACCCCTCTGTCCTGGTGAATGAAATCCCCGGAACTGCTCCGGGGCCTGCCCGTTTCCATCATACTTCAGCCTGCAGAGGCACCGCCGTTACGGGGACAGGATACGTGTGTCTGCCGGAGCTGGATTTTTGTCATGCAGGGGAAACGGCCACCAGCAGAGGAAATAAACCTTCTGACAGGATCACCCCCCTTTCTGCTGTGCGGCAGCAGAGCGGAAGAGGCCCCCCCCCGGGCAACTCCCTCTGCACGTTCTTCTGCCACGTGCAGATCCCTGACAGGGATTCCCCTATGGTCCCCAGCCGGCCAGCTGGAAGGCATCACGGCAGTATGTTAATCAATAAGAAACAGGAGGTTTGTTATGAACGCCATTCTCGAAGCTATGGAAAAAAGACGCAGCGTCCGCAAATATAAGCCTGACATGGTCCCCCAGGATGCCATCAGCAGCGTGATCAGTGCCGGCCTGTACGCGGCAAGCGGCATGAACAGACAGGACACCATCATCATCGCCGTCACCAATAAAGAGGTGCGCGACAGACTGTCCGCGGCCAACGCCGAAATCATGGGCACGAAGAGTGATCCCTTTTACGGCGCTCCTGTCGTTCTCGTCGTTCTTGCCAGCAAGGCTTCGCCCACCAAGGTGTACGACGGCAGTCTGACCCTCGGCAACATGATGCTGGCCGCCTCCACGCTGGGCCTCGGCAGCTGCTGGATCCACAGGGCCAGAGAAGAATTTGAACGCCCAGAATGGAAGCAGTTCCTGAAGGAACAGGGGATCGAAGGCGACTGGGAAGGCATCGGACACCTCATACTCGGCTACCCGGACGGAGAAATGCCCAGAGCGCATGAAAGAAAGCCCGGCCGCGTTTTCTTCGTGAAATAGCCTTTCCCCAAAGCGGCACTCTGATTTCCGCCAGGCCGGAAGACGCCAAAGACCGGCGGGGCGGAACCCGGGAGACAGCAGGGCGGCACGTCCCGCCCTCCTCCGCAGAAAAGTTACGGCAGAACTTCCCCGGAGCTGATGCCGCGCCCTCCCGGGACGGTACCGGCATCGGCCCCATGTCCCTTTCCGGATTCGTGGAAAAGATGGTCTGGCAGGCAGGAATTCAGAGTTCCTGCCTGCCGCTTTTTTCAGAATGCCTGACGTCATGGAACGGATGCGGAGTGCTCCCTGCGCTCCCTCCGGAAAAACCGCAAAGAGAAAACCGGGGAAAAGGTTTTCCGCGAAGGCAGCCTTTCTCTGAGGCGCGGCGCCCGTACACCGCGGAACACGGGATGGAGTCCCGCTCTTTTTCCACGGCACAGCGGGGACGGCCCGGCCGCAGAAAAGAGCCGATGCCCGTTCTTTGTGTCCTGGATCGTTGACTTCCCCGTTCTGCTTTCTATTCTGTTTCCAGAACACGCTTTCAGCCCGGCCGGGCGTCTTTCCGGCGCAGGGACAGGGCACACCTCTCACACTCCGCGCACAACGGGGACACCGAAATCAGGAGAATAGCATGCTGCAGTCAGACAGACGCAACCTGAGCATGATGATGGACTTCTACGAAATGACCATGGGCTACGGCTATTTCCGCAGCCAGAAACCCTGCAACCGGGTCATCTTCGACTTCTTCTACCGCCAGAATCCCGACAACGGCGGCTACGCCATTTTCGCGGGCCTCGAGCAGATCATCGATTATCTCGTCAACCTCCACTTCGAGGACGAGGACATAGACTACTTCCGCTCCCTCGGCTGCTTTGACGAGGAATTTCTGAAATGGCTCAGGAATTTCCATTTCAGGGGCGATGTGGACGCTTTCCCCGAGGGGTCCATCATCTACCCCAACGAGCCCGTCCTCACCGTAGCCGCTCCGGCCATTGACGCGCAGTTCGTGGAGACGGCCATTCTGGCCCAGGCCAATCACCAGTCGCTCATCGCCACCAAGACCAACCGCATCGTGCGCGCTGCCCAGGGACGCCTCGTCTCCGACTTTGGCGCCCGCCGCGCCCACAACATGGACGCCGCCATTTACGGCGCGAGAGCCTCCTACATCGGAGGAGCTGTCGGCACGGCCACCGTGCTCGCGGGCAAGGAATTCGGCATTCCCATCAGCGGCACCATGGCTCACAGCTGGGTCATGTACTTTGATTCCGAATTCGAGGCTTTCAAGCACTACGCGGAGACCTATCCTGACAACACCATCCTGCTTGTGGATACCTACAATGTCCTCAAGTCCGGCGTGCCGAACGCCATCCGCACGGCCAGGGAAGTACTCGAACCGATGGGCAGGCGCCTCAGGGGCATACGCATTGACTCCGGCGACCTCACCTATCTCTCCATAAAGGCCCGCAAAATGCTCGATGAGGCCGGGCTTACGGACTGCTCCATCGTGGCTTCCAACAGCCTCGATGAATTCACCATCGAGTCCATCCTCAAGGAAGGCGCGAAGATAGACAGTTTCGGCGTTGGCGAGCGCCTCATCACGGCCAAGAGCGATCCCGTCTTCGAGGGCGTTTACAAGATGTCCGCTGTCGAGGAAAACGGCGTCTTCGTGCCCCGCATCAAGGTCTCCGCCTCCGCGGCCAAAATCACCAATCCGGGCTGGAAGAAGGTCTGGCGCGTCTACAGGCCGGACGGCAAGGCCGTGGCCGATCTCATCACAGCCCACGACGAGACACCGGACTTCTCCGAGGAATACTGCTGCGTGGATTCCCGCAGGCCCTGGAAAACGCCCGTGTTCAAATACTGTCAGGCGAAGGAAATGCAGGTGCCCGTGCTGCGGCAGGGACGCCGCGTGAGCCCCAAGCCCAGCCTTTCCGAAATCCAGGCCTTCGTGAAACGCCAGCTCGATCATGAAATCTGGACCGAGGAACAGCGCTTCACCAATCCCCACGAGCATTACCTCGACATGAGCCTCGATTACTACGCCATGAAAATGAAGCTGCTCAAGGAAGTGAATCCCAACAGGGACTAATTCTGTTCCCCCAAGCGCCGGTCCTGCGCCGGCGCTTTTTCATATCCTTATATAAAAATCTTTTGACCTTATAAAAATATTTTATTATTCCTCCGGACACACTTTTTCCCCTGGAGGAATATGCCTGCTGATGACGTCCGGGGGCAGGGCGCAGCCCTGCCCCTCGTTTTCTTCATTCTGCTCGTTTTCGCGGCGGCGCTGCTCCTCAGGGCATGGGGGCCGGCCCTTTCCGAAGCCATGCTCAGGCTCTCGGCCGCCCTGCTCCGCCCCCTGGCGCTGTTTGCTCCGGGCTATGCGGAAGCCGCGGCCAGGATTTCCGCGCTCGACCCCGGAACCGTGAGCCCCCCGCTCGCTTTCGCCGTGCTCTCGAAGTCGGCACGCTGGTACGTCTGGATTCTCGGCCTGCCGCTCGGTTTTCTGCTTTTCCGGCTTGGTTCCGGAATCTCACCCGCGGAACATTTCCGCCGCACACTCGGCATGCGCGGCCTTCTGCGTGAGGATATGCCCTTCAACCCCTGCGTGGCCCCTGCCGTAAACTGGCCGGGCGGTATCCTGAACGAGCCGCTGGACAGCGGCCCCTGGCGCGCGGGCAGGCAGCCTCTCCAGCTCTGCGCCGGGGAGGGGCTGCTCAGGGACGGAGAGGGAAAACGCATTCCCGCGGACGAGCTTCTCGACTCCACCGGGCTCGCCAGCCCTTCCTCCCCCTGGCTCGATCCCTCAGCCACGGTCATTTTTGACAGGAAACGGGCTGCCGCCTACTACGCTGCGGCGTTCAGGGAGCCGTGGCGGGGCTGGGAAAATCTCCCACCCTATCTGAAGAAGCTCGCCTGCGCCTTCGTTCTGCACGCGCTTGACAGAAAGAAGGAAGCGCAGCGCCTCCTCGACGAAATGAGCCTTTCCTTCCGCGCGCCCGTGAAGGAGAGAAAAGCTTCCCTTTCCCTCAGGCCCCCTTTCTTCCGCCCCGCGCGCCGGGCCAGGGGCTACGTCCTTGACACGCATCTTCCCGGCGGGCTCGCCGGACGCATGGACGCGCTCCTGCAGGATCCCCGCGCTGCGGCATTCCTGCGGCCGCACAGCTTCTGGCGGGACACGGCCCTGCTGGCCCTCTACGAGGCAGCCCGCACCAAAGGCGTCCTTCCCACTGCCGAGTTCATCTGGCTGCGGCCCGTCAACAGACAGCTCTGGTACCTCCTGAACAACCTCGGCCGCCGCACGGCCTGGCCTGAGACGGCCGGCCTGTGGGCCCATTACATGACGGAGACAGCCATATCCCGTGTGGATCCGGCATCCCGCGGCATTGAAGAGCCGCAGGTGGAGGAGGCAGTCAGGGCCCTTGAGAGAGCCATGTACGAGGAAGGCTGGATCGCAGCCGATCAGTTATCCTCCCCGGATTCAGAGTCACCGGACAGCAGCTTCCGGTAGAAGGAGTTTGTATGCCCTTCCGCGCCCACAAAGGTTATTACGGCGTTGACCGTGTCCAGGAACACAGCAGGGAGGAGGTGATCCGGGATATACGCCCCGTCTCCTCCCGTTTCTTCGGCGCGCTTCTCGGGCAGGGCGGATACGCGGCGGCCTTCTGCGCGGCCCTGGGGCTCATGGCCTTCGAGCCCGCCACAGCCTTTCCCGTCCTCCCGCTCCTCACCCTGCTCTGCCTCTGCCGCAGGGTGGCCGTGTCCCGCGATATCCTGCCCATGCGCGTCCCGCAGTCCTGGAAGGGAAAGGACTACGGAGACATGACGCCGCAGGGTTCCTTCCGCCGGGCCCGGGGCATGTTCTATATCGGCAACGATCTCGAGGCCAACCGCGAGCTCTGGATTTCACGCGACGACATCCTCACGCACATGCTCATTCTGGGAACAACGGGATCGGGCAAGACGGAGACGCTCGTGTCCCTGGCCTTCAATTATCTGGCCGTAGGCGGCGGTCTGCTCTACGTCGACCCCAAGGCCGCGCCGAAGCTCGCCGTCCAGCTCTACACCATGTGCCGCATAATGGGCCGCGACGATGATTTTCTCCTCCTCTCCTATATGGTCAGCCGCGCGGGCGGGCCGTCCGGGAAAAGCGGCCTGACGCGCACGCCGCAGCACGAGTCCAACACCCAGAATCCCTTCGCCGTGGGCGGCGCCAACCAGCTCACCCAGCTGCTTTTCTCTCTCATGCCCGGCGACGACGACAGCAGCGGCAACGCCATTTTCTCCTCCAACGCGCAGACCCTCATTTCGGGTCTCATGTTCGTGCTCGTGGAAATGCGCGACCGCGGAGAGATTCCCCTGTCCATCGACGTCATCCGCAGATATCTCATGGATACGGAAGCCATCACGAAGCTCGCTCTCCGGACGGATCTTCCGGAAAAGGCCGTGCTCGCCCTGCAGGCCGGTCTGGCCACGGTCGGCTGGGACAAAAACCTGCCCCTTGACAGACAGCCGCGGGCCTTCGGTGATCAGTACGGCTACGCCAGAGCCTACTTTGGCCGTGCCCTGTCCCTCCTCGTAGACAACTACGGGCGCATCTTCATGACCACACACGGCGAGGTGGACGCTGTCGATGTCATCACGGGACGCCGCATCTACGTCACACTCATTCCTTCCATGGACAAGGACCCGAAGGAGCTCAGGTCCCTTGGGCAGATCTGCCTCTCCTCCGTGCGCAACGCCTGCGCCGTGGGTCTCGGCAGCCGTGTGCAGGGCCGGCTCTCCGACGTGCTGGGCTCTCTTCCTACGGACGCCCGCACGCCGTTCGGAGTCATCGTGGACGAGTACGCGGCCATCGAGACGCCGGGTTTTGAGATCCTGCTTACCCAGGGCCGCGGCCTCGGCATCGCGGTCATGGTGGCCTCGCAGGATTTCGCGGGCATCAAGCGCGCCTCCGAGGCGGCGGCCGAGCAGATCGTCTCAAACTGCAAGGTCAAAATCTTCATGTGCCAGGAGGACCCGAACCAGACCTTCCAGCTTATCCGGTCCATTGCCGGCAGAGGGCTCGTCATGCAGTCCGGCGGGTTCTCCAGGGGCAGCGGGGAAAGCTACGCGGACAGGCCGGACGCTTCCCTGCAGGAGCTCGACCGGGTTTCCTTCCGTGACCTGCAGAAGCAGGTGGAAGGCCAGATCACGGCCTTCTTCAAGGGAGAGATGGTGCGCGGCAGAACCTTTTACGCGAATCCGCCCCTGGACATGAACCGCCAGATCCGCCTCGTGAGCCACCTCAAGGTGCACGAACCCTCCCCCGATGTCCTGCGCGCGCGTCTGGGAAGCATCGCCAGCCTGGAACGGGCGCTGGCCTGCCTGTATTCCGGGGAAAACACGCCGCCGGCAGGAGGCGGGGATGATGCCTGCCTCGGCGCGCTCACGGAAATTCTTGACGGAGCCGGCCCAGCAGCCGGGGGAAAGGCCGCGTCTCTCGGCATAGCCGCCTTCCTCGCGGCCGCATCGCTTATGGAAGACGGGGAGGAAAACCAGCCGGAACAGCCCTGAGGAACCCGCCGCTCCGGCGTCCGTTAAAAAAAAAAGAGGCCACCGCGGCAAAGCCGGGTTCTCCCGGTTTCCTCCGTCAGGAGATATGCCGGCCTAATGGCGTATGCCGCCGCGGCGCCTGCTTTTCAGATTCCGTCCCACGCGCCTGTCGGAATACCCTTTCTTCCCCGGCCGGTTTTTCGCCGGTTCCACGGCGGCGCCGGCGGACACGGAGATATCAGCGGTACAGGCCGCGGCGGCCCTGACCGGGGGATTGATCACGCGGTCATACTGCCTGCGCTTGCGGAAAATGACCAGCTTGCTCAGGGCGTAGTTGGTGACCACCACCACGAATCCAGCGACAATCTTGACGATGGCGTCATTGAAATGCAGCCAGTCCACAAAAACCTTGAGGCCGCCCGTTTCCAGCACGCCCGAGAACACCCGCGCCGCCGTGAACTGCCAGGCCTCGCGGAACACAACCTTCGAGCTCCAGTCAAGAGAGCGGAAGACAAACACCTTGTTGACCACGAAAGCAAAGATGACGGCTACGACCCAGGCGATAACATTGCTGATGAGATAATTGATATGGAGCCAGAGCGTGCACACGAAATACGCGGCGTAGTTGACCACCGTTGTCATGACGCCCCAGAAAAGATACGAAATGATATCCCGGTAGCGATGATACTGACTGAGGCAGAAACGGTATAATTTCAAAAACATGGAGCGTTTTCTCCCGGTGGCTTGACATTCGGCGTGACGCCTTGCGCGGGCTTTTCTTTACCTGTTCCACCCCGCGGGCGCAAGGGCGAAGAATAAAAAAACGCTCATAACGCAGATATGGATATTTTTCAGAAAAAAAGCGGCGCCTCCGGTCTCTGCCGGATGCCCGTTCTCTGTCTTTTTACTGAAAAAAGGGATTCATGGTACGTTTTGTCAGATGCTGACAGCAGGGCGGAAAGCAGAAAAGCCTCCGGCAGGTTCCGCGGAGTCAGCCATCCTTTTCTTTCCCGTCCGGCCGGATATCCTCGATGACGAGCCTGCCGTGATCGAGGAGGCGCAGCGGCCCTGATACGCGGAGAGGACGGCCGTCCTCTCCCTCAAGCAGGAAAAGGAGACGGAGGGCGCCCGCCCGCGCGGCGGCCTCCTCTGCCACGGCAGCGGTATCCTCCCCCCGGACATCGAAGCGCACGGAACCGGAAAAGTCTATCCTCGCCCTGAGCTCCATCCTATTTCTCCCTGGTCTGGCCGAGGTATCCGGCCACGCGGCTGTTCTGGGCTTCGGTCATGATGCCGAGCATGGCGGAAAGCACGGCGTTTCTATGGAGATCCGCCCTGTATCGCTGGACATTCAGGCTGAACGCTTCCGCCTCGATGTGATAGATATTCCGCAGGACGTCCGCGGCGATCATGCGGTTCACGTCATCGGCCATGCGCAGCGAGCTGAAATACCCCGCTCTGGCCTCAAGATACTGCATGCTGCTGTAATTGCCCGTCTCTCTGTCCGGGCTGGTCCGGGACGCGCTTTCGATGCCGCTCCTTTCTTCAAGGTCAGGCACGGCGTTCCGGTATCCGGCCGGCGCGTAGGCAGCGGCCACATCTGCCAGGGCCGCCTGGGCCGCGCTCACGGAGGCGCTCTTGAGTTTGATTTCCGCATCAGCCCGGCGCCCGGCCACGGTTCCCCTCTGCCGCTCCGGCACTGACGGCGCGGGATGGGGATTGGAGAGCGCGGCCATCATAAGTACGGTACGATCGAGGTCAGCGCCGGAGATCAGGCGGGATGAGGGCGTGAGCCAGTCGGATTTGAAGACGGGCTCCGCTGCCATGCCTTTCCCAGTCACAAGGGACGCCACCCTGAGGGCGTCCGCCTCGGCCCATGAGGAAACGGACGCGTCCCTGCCTCCCGAGACGGCGAGGGACTCCGCAAGAAGATTCTCCATGGCAGCGCCGAAACGGGCGGAGTGCGTTCTGTCGAGCGAGGCCGCGGCATCGGCGCAGCCGCCATCCGTGCGCGCCGGATCCTGATCTCTCGCCGCGATGGCACCAACCACGGTGGCTGACAGATCCCGGAGGGCCAGTCCCATATCCTTCAGAAGAGCGCGCAGCATGACGTCCTGGGCCGTACCGCTGCCGTGCATCTTTGCCGTAATGGCCGCGGCCGCTTCCGCGATGACCCGGGAAAGCTGCTGCGCCGAGGCCCCTGCCTGCTGCATCATGAGCAGCTGGTTGGTGGCCGAAGCCAGGTTGTCGCCCCAGCAGTCACCTCCGACGCGGCCGGACACACCATTTCCTGGCGAAAACTTCGCGATATTTGAGAGAAGCTCATCCATGACGGCTCCGGCCTGCTGGACAGGACCGTCGAGACCGTCCAGGGAAAGGCCACGCCCGTTGCCGGGATACGGCAGGGAGGAAACGCCCGGCTCATAAAGGTTGCCGGCGCTTCCCGCCACCACAGCCGCGGCGTCCTGACTGAGGCAGAAAAATACGGAACAGAGAAAAACAAGCCGGAACGCGGTGCCGGCAGCGCTTTGTGTCAGAGGCATCAGCCATCCTTCAGGGGCTCCGGAAGCGGCCCGCAGCCGGTGCGGGACAGAACGCGGAAGGAGCCTTTGGCGGAAATACTACAAACTTTTATTATGTCAAATAATTTTTATAAATTCCCGGCCGGTGCGTTGTGATCTTCTGCGGTATTAATATAAAATTATTGACAATAATAAAAATTTTCTTTAAACAGCGGCAGACGGGACGATACACGTTCCGCAGACCTTTAAACGGGCGCCGCTCCGGCGTTCCGGAAGGAGACCGTATGTCGGCCACATTCAGCGTACTGAAAACGGAACAGCAGTTTACGGAAGAGAACGATTCCGGCAGGGGGGCTTCCGTCATTTTCGGGAATTTCCCCGGTGACGCCAGGGCTCCCCGGACTGATATCCCAGAGAAGATATCCCGTGCGGAAAGCCAGGGACAGGAGGAAGACAGCTCCGGCGCTCCCGCGAAGCCGGACAGGCTCCGCGATCAGACCGAACGCTTCCTCGAGCAGGCAGCCCCCTTTCTCACGCGTCATCAGGAGCAGATCATCGCCGCGGCGGCCAGAGGCCTCGATGCGAAGGGCGTGGCGGAGTGCCGCTACTACCTTGGGCGCGCAAGCCTCATCGCTGACAGCGCCCCGGAACCGGCAGGTCCGGGCTCTCCCGTTCTCGACCTCGTGCAGGGCTACGTGGAGACAAGCCGCCTCGAGCCCCTGCAGATGGAGATCATTCTCCTTCTGGCCCGTGGCTATGACGCGCGCACCATCGGAGAGGCCGGATATCTGCTCGCCCGCGTCTGAAGCGGGAGGAGGAAGTATGCCCATACCTGCCTCCCCGGCCCCCCTGAGGGCGGCCGGGGAAGGGGTTCAGCCCCGCGACCTCGCGGGACTCGCCCTGCTCTGCGCGCGATCCTGGGGCGTCCCCCGCGCCGCGGTCATGGAACGGCTGGAGCGCACTGACTGGGAGGAAGCTGAGCGCCGCCTCTCGCAGAGGCGTCCGGTCAGCCTTGATCTCGGCACCGTTGACCTTCTCGCGAGCCGCACGTTCCGGAGCGGCCTTGGCGCATCCAGTCCCAATCCGGGCTCACCTGTGCCGGGCCGGCTCCTCTGCGGAGTTAGATCTCTCGGGGACGGACGCATGGAAGCGGCCATGGCCGCCTGTCTGGATCGCTCCTTCCTGTCGGGACACCCGGAATACAGAAACTGCGGGGCCGTCACGCTCTCGGCGTGCGGGCCCCCGGGCCTTCTCGGGCCTGCCCTGCACAGAAGACTGGATCTGGATCTCGGACCCATGAAGGCGGCCCCCCGTGACGGAGGCTCCCCTCTCCCGGCCTGGTGCACAGAGGAGAACTTCGCCCGAACGGCAGCTCTCGTTCTCTCCGCCTTGGCGGAAGGCGGGTCTCCCGCTGTCTCCGGCAGTCCGGTGGAGCGGCTCGGACACCTTCGTGAAAACAGGCTGGACGGAGTATTCCAGATAAGCTCGGCCCGCGCCGCCGGGGAGATCCGGGGCTTCGGGACGGCCCCGGCTGAAATACGGCTTGCCGCTTCCTACGATTCAGGCCTTGATGAAATCGTCTGGCGGGCCTGCGCCTTCAACACGCGGAGCGGCCGTTCCCTGTTTCTCGGAATCGTCCGCGCCGGTCTCTCAGGCCCGGATCAGGGCCCTTCCTGTCCCGCGGCGCCGGCTGCCCTCCTGCTCAGACAGACGGAAAGCCTCCTCACAGGAAAAAGTGAAACCGCCACACTCCTCATAAAGACGATCATCGCTGCCGGCGGCTCGCAGGCCGCGGGCCATGTCAGCCGGATTTTCCTGAAGGACGGCGCGGTCCACGTGCTCCTGAAAGACCTTCCGGGGCGGGAAGGACAGGCAGAGTTCAGCTTCGGCACTAAGGGCCCGGCGCTGTACGAAGAACCGGGGAAACCTCCCGCCGTCATCCCCTTCTCCCGGTTTTCCCCCGAAACATCCCTGGCCCGCCTCTTGACTGATGTCCTCACAGGCAGACGCCTTCCATCCCCCGCCAGCGGCCAGAACCGGTACATCCCCGGCATGTCCCGCGCGGATTCCGCTCCCGCGATGGCTCCGGGTTTCTGACAAACGGCTCTTTCGGAAGAGGCGGCAGCCGGACGGATATTCCGCCAGGCCGCCGCCTCTTCTGTTCAGAAACACAGCGTCCGGAAAAAATTTCAGAATGACGGTCATCCGGAAGAGAAGCTCTCTCCATACTTTCCAGCGCCTCTCCCGTGGCTTCAGGTAATCTCCGGGGGAAGTGAACGTACCCCCTCCTACAGAGGCGGGAGACTGCTGCTTCAACGGGAACAGCACGGCTCACTCCGAAGAGTTACGGCGGCTTCCACTCACTCCACAGGCGTGAATTTCCGTGCGGCCCACGGTACTGTATGCGTTACGTCAGTCAGATATTCGCCTGGCGCCTTCCCGAAAATTCATCCCCATCTAAGAGATAGAAGATTGTGAGGCGATCGTTTAATGGATCCACTGGAAGACACGTTAATGGACCCGTCCACCGGTGAGCAAGTCTGTGCCCGGAAGGGCTATGACGCACAAAAAATACTATCAGTCAGACATGGCTTAACAGGAGAGGCTTCCGCAAAAACCTGGCAGCCCGGGCAGGGCGAAACGCCACAACAGTGCGTCATAAAGATATTTATGCTGTGAACCGCCCCGCGCACCTCCCATCGCCTGCCAAAAAATCTGAGAGAAAAAGCCGCGCACCGGAAGCCTGTTCTGAAAGGAATGCGTCCATCCGGACTGGCGGCAAAAGGCACCGCCGCCTCTCGGGCCCGGCTTCACCAGGCTCCGGAAACCGCGCGGGAAAACAGCGCCTGGCCGGCGGCGCGGCAGTGGAAGCACCGGCTCTCCGGCTCAGACTCTCGCACCCCTGAGCTGCGCGGCTGCCGCTTCCTGAAGGCACTGTACGGGCACAGCGGGCATATCTCCTGTCAGGGCACCCGGGGACATCACCACCTCCGGTTCCACTGACAGCGTCCCGAGAGAAACAGGAGAAAGCACAGGCGTCTGCTGTCTCAGTACGGAAACGACGGGCACGGTTCCGTCATTCACGCTGCCCTGATCCGAACGGGCGCAGACGGTCCCGGGCTTTCCGGGCATCCTTCTGTAATGACGGGAAGCCCGCCGTAACACCTCTCCCTTCGGGAAAAAACGGCGATGGAGGAAACAGGTAATCAGGGAAAAAATGAGTTCTTCCATTTCTGCTCCTTATCTCATATCGTGAATGGCCGGAGGAAAACAGAAAAGAGGCAGGCTTTCACCGCCCCTGACGGGAGCATCTCCCGTAACGTGAAAAGAAGTATGTGACTTTCCTCACCTTTTCTCATATCCCATCACCACGGCCGGGGGCAACCGAAAAAGAAAAAAGACGTGCTAACGTCATCAATCCGTGACACGGGCCGCCCTGGGTTCATTTTTTGCCGGCCGCGTCAGAAAACCGGAAGTTCCGGGCATCCACATACGTTTCTTCCCTTCGGGCGGCAGAAAAACCGGACTGCCGAGAATTCCGGACACAGAAGGAAAAAACATGAACTGGAACGAAGCGCTGGCCGCATGCGCCGCAGAATGCGACTCTTTCTACCTGTATTCTGAAGGCGGTCTGAGGCGCAGGGGTGAGGCCCTGAAAAAGGCTTTTCCCGGCGCGGAGATACTCTACTCCATCAAATGCAACCCTCATCCCCGGATCCTGAAGATCATGGCTGAACTCGGCCTCGGATTCGACGCGGCGGGCGCAGGAGAAGTGGAACGGGCCCTGAACGGAGGCGCCAGTCCCTCCCATATTTACTATTCCGCTCCGGGAAAAAGCCGTGAGGATATCGCCTCAGCCATCGGGTGCTGCGTCATCACGGCTGACAGCGCGGGCGAAGTCAGCCTCATCAGTGAGAAAGCAAAGGGACAGGGCATAGGGCTGCGCATCAATCCGTCCTTCAGCTTCGGCGGCGGTCCCGGTCTGCCCTCCAAATTCGGCATTGACGAGGAGGAGGCTCTTGACGCCATCGGACGCGGCGCCTTCGGCGGAGTCCGCATCGCCGGGCTCCACGTGCATCTGAAAAGCCAGGAACTCGATACCGGAAAAATCGCAGCCTACTGGAGCCGCGTGCTCGGCATGGCCGTGCGTTTCAGGAACGCGCTCGGGAAGCTTGATTTCGTCAATCTGGGATCCTGCATCGGCCTTTCGGGAACGGGAGAGGCGCCTCTCGACCTTAAGGATCTTTCCGGAGCCTTCGGGGAAGCAACGGACAGATTCCACAGACTCTCTCCCGAAACACGCATCCTTCTCGAGTCAGGCCGCTGGATAGCCGGCCCCAACGGGGTCTACGCGTCCCGCGTGGCTGACCGCAAGATTTCACGGGGAAAGACCTACATAATTCTGAAGTCCACTCTCGGGGGCTTTATGCGCCCCTGCCTTGTTCCCTTCGCCCTGCGTTGCTCCGGGGGCGCGGAACCGGCCGGCGCGGAACCTCTCTTCACCTCCTCCCGGGCTTTTCCCCTGTACACCCTCAGAAACGATCCGGCTGAAGAAAAGGTGACCATTGCGGGAAGTCTGTGCACTGCCTCCGATATCATAGCCGAAGACATTCCCATGCCGCGCCTCGAACGCGGCGATCTGGTCATCATAGGCTGCGCCGGCGCGTACGGGGCCACGCTTTCCCCTTCGGGCTTTTCCTCTCTCCCGAAGGCTGAGGAATTCTTCCTGTCCTGCGACGGACAGCTCCGGCGCTGACCCGCGGGGGCGCTGTCCGTCTGAAGAGGCTCACAGGACAGGGCCAGGACATCCCGGCCCGTCTTCCCTCCCGCGGCGCGGCAGGGAGAGCGTCTCCGTTCCGGCCGCCTCCCCGGCCATTTTTCCGAGGGCGTTTCTGAATTCCGTGAGGAAAAACGCGCCAAACCCCTCCCCCAGAGGCAGGAAAGCTTTCTCCGCGCGGGAACAGAGGTCTCCGGCGGGGCTTCCCGCCGGGACCTGGAACCGCACTTCTGGCGGCACGGACAGAAGGTGGAGGGGATCATCCACGCCGCACCGTATGGTGACTGTTCCCGGGGCGGAATTCACCGCAGAGATCCAGAGGCTCAGGGGAAGAGCGCCGCTTTTCGAAAACACTGTCCCAGCCCCGGGAAACCGGAGCGGCGCTTCCGGGAGAGGAATCGCGTTCCCGCTGACCTGTGAAACCGCGGCAGGCCTTTGCCCGGGCGGTAAGAAATACGAAAGCGGACGCATGGAAAAACGCACTCCGCGCGCCCTGAGCCGCCTCGCTGAAAGGAGGAGACGGGCCGCGTCACCGAGCGTATTCCGGGACGCTTCAATCCCGTCTTCCGTCCGCCAGACAAGCCCCCTCACCCGCACGGTGCGGAAGAGATCTCCCATGCCGAGCCACATGGGACGGCTGTCCGGCCCCGTTCCCGCGGCGTAGCGCGACCAGTCCTCCATGATATCGAGACATCTGAGAGACGGGGAAAGACGGAAGGAACGGGCCAGAAAAGCCAGCGTGAAGGGAAGATTGAATCCGGCCAGAACGCCGGTGCCGTCCAGCACGCGCTGGACGCGCCCGCGTTCCCGGGGATCCTCCGGCTCCGGCGCGTCCTGCACATCAGACGGCGCGAGGCCGTTGCGGGCCCCCGCTTCAGGCCAGTCCCTGTGCCTGCTGGGGCGGAAACGCCCGAAATAGAGGGGCGGGGGCATGACCGGTGTGTCCAGACGGGTGCGCGCGTCAAGGAGCGTCAGCTCCAGGAGCTCGTCCTCAGCCCGATCGCATCCCGTTGTGGCGATTTTGACAATGACGCAGGTTTTCCCCGGAAGGCTTTCCGCTCCTTCCTGCCGTGTCCGCATGCGTACCTCCCGGCTGACAGAGCAGCCATCGGAAAAATAAAAAAAACGTTTACATTATCTAAATAATGAATTTTTTACGCTCCGTCAAGAATCCGTCAAGATTTCCGGCAGACGGTACGGAAAACCGCCCGGGAAGAAAGCCGGGAAAAACGCGCGGGAGAGAGCTCCGAACAGGGCCCCTCCGCTCACCGCCATACGTGCCGTACGGTACACGGCAGTTTCCTTATTCTCACATCCCCGCAGAGCCAGCCGGACCGTATCTTTCTGTCCGGTCCGGCTGGCCATAATGCCGCCGGGTCCGGCAATTCCCGCTCCGCAGAGGCCTCCCGCTGCTTTCCGATCTTCCCGCGGAGAGCTCACCGGCGGAGGGGTTCCGGCTCCGGCATTCCGTCCGGTACCATGCCCCAGGCTGCCCCCGATGCCAGGTTACCGCGGGATGCGCGTCCTGTTCCGGCATAAGGCCTCCCGGGGATGAACGCATTCTCTCCCTCCGCGTATCTGCCCCACCTGCCTGCGGAAAATTCCGGGCAGTCCCGGGATTTTGGCCTGTTCTTGCAGGCTCACCTTTTTCCGCAGGCCTGATGAAAATTCTGCCTGTCAGACCGGAAGCCTGTCTGCGCCTGCCAGGGATGCCAGACTGTAAACTTCCCGTTTCCAGGGGCCAGAGGCAGAGCTTCCACCATCTAACGCGCACGTGCCGGGCGCACAAAAAAGCCTCTTTCCCGGATACAGGAAAGAGGCTTTGCTGGTTATTTATGGACGAACGGCTACATATGCTTCACGCGATCCGCTTCCTCGGCGCGCTTCGCGTCGTTGAAACGGTCCAGGGTGCCGACAAGGTAACCCGTAATACGGCGGATGCGCTCGAACTTCACGCCTTCGCCAACCATCCTGGGCGCGCACTTTTCAGCGGCCTTCAGACTGGATTTCATAAGCATGGGAACTGCCTCCTCATAAATTGTTGCGGCTGTCAGGCAGGGGAAGAGCCTCTGCGCCAGCCGGAAAAAACTCACAGGGCGCATCCTATCAGGCAGAGCCCCAAAGTCAAAGAGGAACCTTCCGGCTCCTCTCTTGTGAAAAAAATTTTATTGAACAAAAACACGGGGCGCCGTTTCCGGCCGGAAGAGGCGTTTTCCGCCCCTGGCCGCCTCCGGCAGGCTTCCGGCGGGATTCTCAAAAATTTTTTTCACTTTTTTTGAGGCCCGCTCAGGAAAAATCCCGCCTGATTGAGGTATGCGCGGCACCGGGGGCTGACCGGTGCCGCGCTCCCCTCTTCAACGCAGGAGTGAGGAGGCTCCCCTGCGGAAGTGTGAAAATATGCGTCCGGTTCCCGACGCGCGGGAAACAGCAGTCCCGGAATTCCGGGCCGGGCGCGCGTCTTCTGACCGAACTTGTGCCGGAATTACGTCCAGAGAAAGTTCCTGTCAAGGTTTGGCGCGCAAAATCAGAAAAGAACAGCGCGGAAAAAATTCCGGCCGCCGCTCCGCCCCGGAAAGCTACTTTTTTTCAACGTCCCAGAGGGCCACGCGCACGCCCCTGTTCACGTTCTTCCAGTGCTTCACGTAGTAATTCAGACGGCAGTCCGCGGTCGCGGGGCGTGCCCCGGCAGCCAGCTTTTCGAGATCGGACTGGGAATTTACCTCGGGCTTCAATCCCTCGTAATGCTTCCTGTACGCGGGCAGGCAGGCCTCAATGGCCCTGTCGTTCAGCATACGGAACACCTTCTCGGCTCCGGCCGGATCAGCCTTTTCTATAAGCGAGGCCACCTCATCGGAATCCGATGTCTTTCCGGTGGCCAGCTTCTCTGCGGCCATAAAGTCTTCCATAAAAAACGCGGTCTGGCCCGTCCAGGCCTGTGCGGGGGCAGCCTGCAGGATAACCGCTGCGGCAAATACGGCCAACATTTTCATTGTCTTTCTCCTTGCGGTCCGGGCGGACCTTTTCCATAAAAATACCCTGTCCTCATGGAGCAGACAAGGCCGGAACATTCCCTTTTATTCAAAAAGCGTCACAATTCTGATGTGTATCACGGAGAAAGGAATTTTCGCGGTTTCAGGCTGCGCCCGCCCCGAAGAGCATAAAGGATGCCAGCCATCTCACCCGCCGATCCCCTTTTCATAGCGTTTTGCTTTATTTTCAATATATTATCATTTTTCCCTTTACGAAAACACTGCATTTCATTTTATTCACTGGTACATAAATATCCCATCAATGCAGTTTTTCACGGAAAATCCATTTAATTTCCGCAAGTTGCTTGACCCAAAACAGACGCACAGATATACATAAAAGAAATAGGACAAAAGGCGCGTCCCGGCCGCCGGGGCCGGAGAGGCCGCTCTTTTTCCCAGGAGGCAAAGCGAACCGCATGGCAGGCTGTTTCGCCGCACTCCAAGCCGGCGCCTGCCGGAACTGACCAAAACTGGAGGTTCAGGATGAAAAAGCTCTTTCTTCTCATGATGGCCGCGGTCTTTCTCGCCGCGGGCGCGGCCGCACCGGCGTCTTCATACGCCGAAGCCACGTACAAGCTGAAATTCGGACACACGGGCGCCCCCAATCATCATTACCAGACCATCGCGACCATGTTCGCCAAACGCGTGAACGAGCTCTCCGGCGGCGACATCGAAGTCACTGTCTACCCCTCCGACCAGCTTGGCAAGCAGCTCGAAATCACTGAAGGCGTCATGGCCGGCAGCGTGGACATGTGCCAGACTTCGGACACCATCCTTTCCAACTGGATCCCGGACATGGGCATCCTCAACCTGCCCTTTATTTTCGGCAGCATGGATGACTTCCGCAAAGTCATGGACGGCCCCATCGGCGAAAAGTTCTCGAAAATGGTTGAGCCCCATGGCGCCATCGTCATCGGCTGGTGGGAAAACGGCATGCGCCATCTGACCAACAACAAGCTTGAGGTCAAAACTCCCGCGGACATGAAGGGTCTCAAGATCCGCGTTCCCGAGGGCGAAGTTTTTGTTGATACCTTCAAGGCCCTCGGCTCGATTCCCACGGTTATCGCCTTCGGCGAACTCTATTCCGCGCTGCAGCTGAAGACCGTTGACGGCCAGGAGAACCCGGCCGCCCACATCGTGACCCAGAAGTTCTACGAAGTGCAGAAGTATGTGACCCGCACCGGACATATCCACATGTCCTCGCCCATCCTCATGAACAAGGCCCTCTTTGACAGCATGCCCGAGAAGGATCAGAAGGCCATTCTCCAGGCCGGCCGCGAGATGGGTCCCATCCATACGAAGATGGTCGCCGATCTCGAGAAGCAGCAGTGGGATGAAATCGGCGGCAAGTACGGGATGAAGATCACCGATGTCGACAAGGCTCCCTTACGCGAAGCCGTGAAGCCCGTCATCGACAAGTACAAGAAGAAGCTCAACGCCAAGCTTATCGAAGAAGTTCAGGCCTGCGTTGCCGGCAAGTAGCCCGGTCCGCGTCTGAATCTCTTTCAACGGCGCAGGGGGGAACTTCTTTCTCCCCTGCGCCTGCGTTTTTTCACGCGGCACGTTCCGGGTATTCCTCTCCCCCCGCGCCGCAGGAGGTACTGGATTGAAATTTTTAAACGGCCTTGACCGGTTCATCGGAGCCGTCTGCGGCGTCACCATGGCCCTCATGATGCTGCTCGTTCTCCAGCAGGTGCTTTTCCGCTACGTGCTCAAAATTCCCTCGCCCGCCACCCAGGAAATCGCCATCTACTGCATGGTCTACGTGGCCATGCTCGGCAGCGTCCTGGCCATACGCCATAAGACCCACGTGGCTGTCAATTTCGTGGTCGACCGCCTTCCGCCGCGCTTCGCTTCCGCCGTGCGCATCATCTCCTATCTCATCGTCATCGCCTTCTTCGTCATCCTCTTCTGGCAGGGCTGCAAGCTGACCCAGCGCGCCACTTTCCAGCATTCCACCACCACGGGCATCACGGTCGCCTACATCATGGTCTCTATCCCCATTTCGGCCGCGCTCTCCATCATCTTCACACTGGAACACCTCGTGCATGAAATCCTCGGCCTCCGCAGGGACAGCACGGACAGGAGTGTCGGCAATGACTAGCTTCCTCTTCTGCATCTTCTTCCTTTTCCTCATCATGGGCGTCCCCATCGCCATTTCCCTGGGCGTCGCCTCCATCTGCACCCTGCTCGTGGGCACGCACATGCCCCTCCTCATCCTGCCGCAGAAACTCTACAACGGCGTTAACTCCTTCCCCTATATGGCCATTCCGCTCTTCCTCCTCGCCGGCAACATCATGGCAGAGGCGAAAATTTCCGAGCGCCTCGTGGCCCTGGCCCAGCTCTTCGTGGGACGCTTTCCCGGCGGTCTCGCGCACGTGAGCACGGGCGCCTGCGCCTTCTTCGGCGCCATCTCCGGGTCGGCTCCAGCCACCACGGCCGCCATCGGCACCATCATGATTCCCTCCATGGAAAAGCGGGGCTACAACAAGGCCTTCTCCGCAGCCGTTGTCGCCGCTTCCGGTGCGCTCGGCCTGATCATCCCTCCGAGCCTGACCATGGTTGTCTTCGGTGTCATGTCCGGCGCCTCCATCGGCACGCTCTTTCTCTGCGGCATCATCCCCGGCATCCTCATCAGCCTCGTGATTATGCTCGTGAACTACATCATCGCCAAAAAGGAGGGACTCGTCTCCGAAAAGCCCATCCCGCTTTCAGAAGCCGGCCATATTCTCCGTGAGAGCGTTCTGGCCCTGCTCATGCCTTTCATCATTCTGGGCGGCATCTACTCCGGCGTATTCACGGCCACCGAGTCCGCAGCCGTGGCCTGCCTGTACGGACTCATCATCGGTCTCTTCGTCTACCGCACCATCAGATGGAAAGCCCTCTGCCGCATCTTTGTGCAGACTGCCGAGAACTCGGCCCTCATCCTCTTCCTCATGGGTACAGCCAACTTCTTCGGCTTTCTCATCACCACCCAGCAGGTGCCGCAGCACCTCGCCCAGTTCATCATCGGATTCACGGACAGCAAGGTGCTTGTCATGTTCCTCGTTCTGATCATGCTTCTCCTTCTGGGCACCTTCCTGGACAACGTGGCCGCCCTCGTGCTCTTCGTTCCCACCATGGTCGGCGTCGTGCAGGCCCTGCACATCGACATGATTTTCTTCGGCGTCTTCACCATCATCGCCCTGGCCGTCGGCCAGTTCACTCCGCCTGTGGGACTGAACCTCTTCATCGCCTCGAACATAGCCCAGGTGAAGTTCGAAAGCGTGGTCAGGGAAATCATTCCCTACCTTCTGGCCTACGTGGCCATGCTCGTGCTCTTCATCGCCTTCCCGGGCATGCTGACCATCTTCAGGTAGCCGGCATCAGGCTCAGGAGTATCCCATGAAAAAAGTTGTTGTGTTTTCAACAGGCGGCACCATAGCCATGAAAATGGTGCCCGGAAAAGGCGTCGTGCCGGCCTGCTCCGGCGCGGATCTCGTTGAGGCCGTGCCCGGCCTTGCCTCCGTGGCCGACATAGAAGTCCGCGATTTTTCCAACATCCCGAGCTGTCAGATGACGCCCGCGCTCATGTTCAGCCTGGCGGGACAAATCCGGGAGACCCTGCGCAGGGACGACGTGGCAGGCTGTGTCGTCACACACGGCACGGACACAGTCGAGGAAACGGCGTATCTTCTCGACTGTGTCCTGCGTGAGGAAAAACCCGTTGCGCTGACCTGCGCCCTGCGCTCGGCCAGCGGCGTCAGCCCCGACGGTCCGGCCAACATCCTCTGCGCCGTCCGCGTAGCCTGTTCCGGCAGCGCCAGGGGACTCGGCGTCGTCGTAGTCATGAACGAGCGTATTTTCCCGGCCTCTGACGTCATCAAGACGCACAGCGTCAATCCGGACGCCTTCCAGTCCCCATGGTGGGGGCCGCTCGGCTACGTCGACGGAGACGAGGTCATTGTCCGCCGCCTGCCCGCGCCCCGCGCGCAGATAGCTCCCGAACGTCTCGGCGGGGAGGTCTTCCTGCTCAAAATGTACGCGGGCTGCAGCCCGCTCCTCGTGGAAACCCTCGTAAAATATGGTGCCGCCGGCATCGTCATCGAGGGCTTCGGACGCGGCAACATGCCTCCCCTGATTCAGAAAAGCTTGGCAGAAGCCGTCAAAGCGGGTATTCCTGTCGTCGTCTGCACGCGCAGTCAGGCAGGCCGCACCCTTGACGAGTACGGATACGAAGGCGGAGGACGGAAAAGCCGCGAGGCCGGGTTCATCCTGACCGGCGAGATCAGCGGCCCCAAAGCCAGACTGCGTCTCATGCTGGTCCTGGGCCTCACCCGGGACATGGACAGAATCCGCAGCTTTTTTGAACCCTATGCCCGCTGAGGCCGCCATTATGCATTTTGACCTTCGTTATGGCGACGGTACAGTCCCCCTCGACGTGGACGATCGCCGCGCACCCCATGTCATACATCTCAACGCGCTCCCCGTTCTGAAAAATCCCCTGGAAGAAGCCCGCAGGGTGCTTGCATCCCCAACGGGGCACGCTCCCCTCGCTGAGGATCTCAGGTCGGAAAAGCCGGAAAAAATCGTCGTTGTCATTAATGACGAAACACGGCCCACGCCCTATGAGGTCTTCTTCCCTGCCCTCCTTGAAGCCTTTTCCGCCGCGGGCGTGCGCGACGACCAGGTGACTTTCCTCATCGCCACAGGCACCCACAGACTACAGAGCGACGAACTCAACCGCAGGCTCTACGGCTCCGGGATGATCGACCGTTTCCGCTTCGTCTGCCACGTATGCACTGACGACAGTTCCCTTGTGAGCCTCGGCATGCTGCCCTCCGGATACGAATTTGTCCTGAACAGGCTGGCAGTCGAAGCCGATTACCTCATCACGCTCGGCGTCGTCTCTCCCCACTACTTTGCCGGCTATTCCGGCGGCCGTAAGTCCATTCTTCCCGGCATATGCGGGAAAAAGACGGTACAGGACAACCACGCCCGCATGGTTGAAATCCTCGACCACATGCCGCCCATCCGCGAGAATCCCATCAGCCTCGAAATGATCGAAGCCGCCCGCAAAGTGGGCGTCAACTTTGTGTTCAACGCTGTCATGAACGCGGACAACCAGGTCGTCCGCCTCGTGGCCGGTGATCTGGTTGAGGCATGGTACGAGGCCGTGGATACGTCCTCCTCCATGTACGAGATTCCTTTCACCGAACCGGTGGACATCGCCGTGTCCAGCGCCTGCGGCTACCCGAGGGACGTCAACTGGTACCAGGCCCAGAAGGCAATCGACCACGCTGATAAAATCGTGAAGCCCGGCGGCACCATCATCGTCTGCGGCGAGTGCCGCGACGGGTACGGCAATAAAGTCTTCGAAGAATGGATGAAGAAAAAACTGCCCCCTGAAGAAGTCATGAGGGAAATCCGAGCGCACTTCGTCCTCGGCGGACACAAGGCCTTCGCCTTCGCCAAGGTCGCCAGCGAAAAGAAACTCGTCCTCGTATCCTCCATGAATGCAGAGGACACGGCCACCCTGTACGGCACAAAGGCCGCCTCGGTCCAGGAGGCCTTCGATCAGGCCGTGGCTGCCTGCCCGGATGCCTCCATCGCCATCATGCCGGAAGGAGGACTCACACTGCCCGTACACATGAACGCCTGAGCATGGAAACTCCCAGCGCCAGCTGCCCCCATTCTTCCGGAACTACATATTGCCCGTCGCTTTAGCCGCTTACACATAATCATGCACCAGATGACGGTGCCGAGGAATCTGCCACACAGCCCCTTGGGAGATATACCATCCCAGGGGGCTTTTATTTTTCCTGCCCAGCAGCTGGATCTCCCTGCCCCTGACTATGATAGTCCCGCTCACCAGGGCGCTTCCGGGATTGCCATATTCGTCAGTCATAATCACAGCACCGGCAGCCCGATGAACGGCGCTTTGAGTTTGATGTCTGTTTCCGAAGAAACGGAGACAGCGCCTTTCGCCTTGACACTGACATTGCCGTTCACTTTAGCGGTCAGCGTATGGGCCTTTCTGTCGTACCAGAGTTCCGTGCCGTCTTCATATTTGCTGTAGGCGACCTGCTGTTCCTGACCGGGGCCGGGAACTGCCTGGGAATAAGGAGCGCCAAGGTACGCCCCCTGCTCTTCTCCCTGCCCGGATTCCAGGACAAGGGCAGTATCGCCGATGTCAGGCAGCTTGATTTCCTGATCCCGCAGAACGCGGCGCTGGAGCGTCTGATAGCTGTTTGTATTGAGTTCGTCGGCGTCGTTCAGCTGAATCTGCGCTTCGCCATCCTTAGTCCCTGTCACCCTGCCATATCGCATGGAGACGTAGTTCCTGGATTCCAGACGGGCTACACGGGCTTCGAGATCAGCAAGATTAAGCATGAACGGCCTCCCCCAAAAAGGCTACGCCTTTTCCTACCTCAATAACCACCCACCTACGGTAACTAAGAAATAAAGAGGAACCCCAAGGGAAAAATACGTTCCTATCGTCAGCCAGATGCCGGTTTTGAGGCACGGTTTTACAGCCCACCGTACCAAAAAAATAATTTCTAGGATCTCCGGTATCGCATAAAGCCGTAAAAAGCGAAGAGTGAAAGCTGGATGTTCCAACCAGTACACACATAAGCGCTCGGGAATGGACAGCGTCATATCCTGCCAATAATACGTATCTGCAAAAGGAATCAGCAGAAACAGTACAAACGGGAGGGCAATGACTTTTAATACATGGCGATAATCTACGTTCATAAGTATATTTCATAGATCCTCTCGCGAAAGTTTTCAACATTATGAAGATCTGTGAATACATAGAAATCCCCACCAAAATTATTTTTTCTCCTGAACTTCCGAAAATCTTCATTGTTTAAAAAGAGGCCACTTTCCTTAATGCTGAAAGAAAAGTTGAGATCTTGGCAACTCCATTTCCCCAGACCAATAGCCTCCTTCAGCCAACCGTCATCTTCAAACTGGAAGGCGTCATAGGCGTAGACCGCGCACTTCTGCATTCTGCATATGGATACGTTGTTTTTGGCGTCGTTCAGCTGAATCTGCGCCTCGCCGTCTCTTTAGTTCCTGGATTCCAGACGGGCTGCACGGGCTTCGAGGTCTGCGAGGTTAAGCATGAACGGCCCCTCCGAAAAGACTAAATCCTTTTCTACCTGAAGAAAAGACCACCTGAGCAAGCGAAATTACAAATTGGCGGCCCAATGCAAAAAAAAGTTCCTATGGCCAGCCAGACTCCCGTACGCAGACATGGATGTAAAATCCATCTTATTAATAGAATAATTTCTATAAGAATCGGTATAACGAATAGCAGAAAGAAGTTGCAGATGACTGTCGGCCACGCAGACCAATAAACCCAGACATGTTTTAGCATGGGCAATCGTTTTGCGTCCCCCCAATACAAAAAGTCTGTAAAGGGGAGTATGAGCGAAATTGCTAAAGGCAGAGAAACAACCTTTAAAAGATGCTTGATGTCTGTTTTCATACATAAAAATCATATACTGCCCCCTTAAAATTTTCAACTTTGTGAGGCCGCGTAACTCCTGCCATTCTCCGAATACACAGGGTACATGTCCAGGGCATCATCGGCCTCGTGCTGTACTGGTGCCAGCGGCCCCCTGCTGTCTCTCCCTGCCCGTGCGGATGCAGTGTGCATCGGTCTGCTGTGAAATTTTCACACCCCGCGTTCTTCAGTCAGAATATCGGGCCTGCGCTTTGGCGGCATACACATCAGCCACAGAGAGTCACTCCCCTTCTGGGAATAAGGGCTTTTATTTTCCCGGAAAGAAAATTTTTATAAAAAACCACTTTACAAAATAACTCTCGGCCATATCTTCTTTTGTGAAGTTAAGAGAGCGCCGGTACGACGAGATGATACAACATGGAGTCCGGCCGGTGGTACCTTTTCTCCCTCCTGCTTCATTATATTAGTTATATTGATGTGGAGGTTGTTATTATGGCTATGCTTAACAGAAAGAATGAAACTTCTGCACAGACTCCTGCGACAAAGAGAGATTATAACGATCTTTCCCGTCTGCATGACGAAATAGATGCAATGTTCGATAATTTCTTCGCGTCTTCATTCTTTGAACGCGAGCCCTTCCAGATGAAGTCCGATTTCCTGCCGAGCCTCGATGTCACGAGTGATGACAAGGCTTATGCCATGAAGGTCGAACTGCCCGGCGTTGCCCCCGAAGCCGTGAAGCTTGAAGTGAACGACGGCGTGCTCACCATCTCCGGCGAGAAGAAGGAAGAAACGAAGGACGAACAGACCAAGGAAGTACGGGAATGCTCGTACGGTTCCTTCTCCCGCAGCATGACCCTGCCCGAGGATGCTGATGCCGAACACATCACCGCCACTTCGAAGAACGGCATCCTGACCGTCTCCATCCCGAGGAAGGCGCCTGATCAGTCCAAGGTCAGGAAGATTACGGTTCAGGCTGCCTAAGGAGAACGTCCCGCCTTCTGGCGGTTCGTTTTCACGAAACTGGCAATACGACATATTTTTATAAGGAAGTAACGAGAGTGCCGGACGGACATGCTCCAATCGTATCCGCCCGGCGTTGCCCCTGAGGCCGTGAAGCTTGAAGTAAGCGATGGTGTGCTCACCATCTCCGGCGAAAAGAAGGAAGAGACGAAGGACGAGCAGACCAAGGAAGTACGGGAATGCTCGTACGGTTCCTTCACCCGCAGCATGACCCTGCCCGAGGACGCTGATGCCGAACACATCACCGCCACCTCGAAAAACGGCATCCTGACCGTTTCCATCCCGAGGAAGGCGCCTGATCAGTCCAAGGTCAGGAAGATTACGGTTCAGGCTGCCTAAGGAGAACGTCCCGCCTTCTGACGGCCTGCTTTCACAAAACTGACAACACGGATATTTTGTAAGAAAGTAACGAGAGCGCCGGACGGACACGCTCCGATCGTATCCGCCCGGCGGAACCTTCAGCCCTCCTGCTTTTCTCATGATGTGGAGGTAATTACTATGGCTATGCTTTCCAGGAAGAATGAGACTTCCGCCCAGACCCCTGCAATGAAGAGAGATTACTCCGGTCTTTCCCGCCTGCATAACGAACTTGACCGGATGTTCGATAATTTCTTCTCCCCCGCTTTCTTTGACCGCGAGCCCTTCCGGTTCAGGGGAGACTTCCTTCCGAGTCTTGATGTGACAAGCGATGACAAGGCTTACGCCATGAAGGTTGAACTGCCCGGCGTTGCCCCCGAAGCCGTGAAGCTCGAAGTGAACGACGGCGTGCTCACCATCTCCGGCGAAAAGAAGGAAGAAACGAAGGACGAACAGACGAAGGAAGTACGGGAATGCTCGTACGGCTCCTTCACCCGCAGCATGACTCTGCCCGAGGACGCTGATGCCGAACACATCACCGCCACTTCGAAGAACGGCATCCTGACCGTCTCCATCCCGAGGAAGGCGCCCGATCAGTCCAGGGTCAGGAAAATTGAGGTCAGAGCCGCCTAACGTATTCCCCACAATCCCTCTTTTCCCAGGGCCTCCGCAAACTTCGGGCCTTCACCATCCCCTCTGCCACGGCATCGGACGGCGAAAGCCCGTGGGGCGCGGAGGCCCTTCCTGTTTTTCCGAAAACGGCACGTCTTCCATTTTCAGCGGGAAAAAGGGGAGGCATAGCCACGCGTCTGCAGTCCGTCTCACGCGGCGCGCCTCCCGCTTCACGGCGCTGACACAGTCAGCATCTCCACCACACCGGGAACGGCATCCTGCCTTCGTTCCGAATCATCAAATTTACGGTTCATGCCGCGCAAATTCACGACATAGTCAGCCTCCCGGCGCGCTCCGTACCCATACATGCGGGGCGCGCCGCAACTGGCGGACAGAACGATCAGCGGATCCGCGTGAATGCGCCCGGAGAGGAGCCATTCATCCCGGCTGACCTGGCAGAAGCGCAGCTGACTCCTGAGACAGAGGACGGTTTTTTATTCAGATTCTTGACAGAACAATCCTTTAATTTTAAGGTGTATATACAACACAGGGGGCTGTCATGGGCAAAAGGATCGACGATACAACGTGTCATTGTCTGAAAATGCGCCGCAGCGCCTGGAATGTTGTTTCATTTTACGACAGGATGCTTAAACCGGCCGGCATAACAGTGGGGCAGTATTCACTTCTTAATGGCATAGAAGAGCATGATGGCTGCAATATAAGCGAATTGGGAATGTGGACAGAACTGGATCGCTCGACTCTTGTCAGAAGTCTGAAGCCGCTTTTCAAGGCCGGACTGATTTGTGACAGAAAGGAAGCCGGCATGCGTGACAGATATCTTTCCCTGACAGACAAAGGCCGCCAGGTCTGCAGTTTGGCGAAAAAACTATGGAAACAGGCGCAGAAAAGATTTGAGGACATACTGGGAAAGGAACGGGTCACCCAGTTGGAAGACACGCTTCAAATTTTAGTAAGACTCTGATTTTACTTTTTTTTAAACTAATTGTTGTATATACATCACAAAAAGAAGGAAAAGTATGCAGAAACAAAGGATGTCCCGCTCTTTCCCTTTGGGGAAATGGAGAAAAAGGCCGGCTGCACAGAGTGCACGGAACCCGGAAGTACGAACGATACCGTCAGCTGGCCCAAAGGAGAGCTGGCTCATCTGCGGCAGCGGCGCCAGACATAGTTCACGGATAAGAAGAGGAAGACGCTTTTCGGGCAGAAGCGGCATATGAAATTCTCGGAATGACCGCTCCCAGGAGCAGAAGGACGAGGAAGGAGCCAAACGTTCCGGCGGCCCTGTGGAGAAACGTTTGGCTCCTGAATGGGCCAGGAATACGGAGGTATAAAGATGGCTGGATATTTTTTTGTGACCGGCATGACAGTGATTGAATTTCCTGACGGCATCCAGTGGAACGAGCGCGCGAAACCGACATTTACCGGGGCATTGGCAGAGCTGTTGCCTTCCATGATTGACGGTTTTGGACCGTGCGCCCCTCTCTCTTTATGGTCTGAAAGCATGTCTCCCGAAGAATGTTATTACTTCATGTATGGGGTTCCTTTTGATTTCATCATTGGCGGCAGGGAAAGGCCTGCAGAACCGGAACCGGAACCTGAACCGGAACCCGAATTGGGGCCGGATGGCTTCCCTGAGATAATTCTGGATAAGTGGACGGGGGTTGCTACGTACTCTTTCTCTTTCCTCTCCCCTGATGGCAAACAGGTTGTCACACTTACCGATTGTCTCTGGAACGAAAAGGTGAAGCCGGAAGAGGGGGGAGAGCCCGTTTCAGCCCGCTATCTTACCGAGAAAGGCTACAAACAGCTCACCGGCCCGACTTTTGAATACGACACCAGACAAGGGCTGTGGGAGGGGGTTGGAGACTATTTCGTGGAAGATGGGGACGATGAAGAGAAAGGTGGAGAAGGGTAAGCCATGGCAGGGGAAAAGACAGTATTCCGTTGTCCCACTGTTCTGGAAGTCAGTTAAAAGGTCAGTTTTTACAACTGTCTGACGCGCTTCCAGACTCCCTCAGAGACGAAAATGGCGGTGAGGATGTTAGCAGCTTTTTGGTAAAGTTCCGGCAGACCCTATGGACAGGGAAAGAATGAAAAACGTTTGTCCACAGAATGGGCTTGGAATACGGAGGTGTAAAGATGGCTGGATATTTTTTTGTGACCGGCATGACAGTGATTGAATTTCCTGATGGCATCCAGTGGAACAAACGCGCGAAACCGACGTTCACGGGGGCTTGTGCCGGGCTTTTCCCGGTTATGATTGATAACTTCCCCGCGCCCCCGGATATGCCTATCTGGTCTGAACATTTGTCCCCTAATGAGTGCTACTTCTTTATGTACGGAGTGCCGTTTGATTTTATCCTTGGCGGCGGTGTCAGACCCCCGAGGCCAACGGCGGCTACGTACTCTTTCTCTTTCCTCTCTCCTGATGGCAAACAGGTTGTCACACTTACCGATTGTCTCTGGAACGAAAAGGTGAAGCCGGAAGAAGGGGGAGAGGCTGTTTCAGCCCGTTCCCTTGCCGAGCAGGGTTACAAACAGCTCTCCGGCCCGACTTTTGAATACGACGCCGGGCAAAGGCAGTGGCGGGGGATTGGTGATTGGTTCGTGAGAAACAAAAAAAAAGAAATACAGGGAAGGGTAAGCCATGGCAGAGAAAAGGCAGCATTGCGCTGTCCCTGGTTCAGGAGAGCGATAGAACGCCCGGTTTTTTAGCCTAATCCGCCAGAAGTCCTCCATCTCCTGGGTAGGGGATGAAGGCGGACTGACGGCAGTGGGAGCGCCTGCAGGCCCACCGGCGGGCAGTTTACCCACTCATCTGAATGTTATGCAAAAAAACATTCCGGCATACTTAAAACAGGAGAAAAAAAATGGCTGACATCTTTTTTAAGCCGTCCCATGAGGACCTTGCGGATGAACGCAAAAAAGCCCTTAAAGGGTCCACAGAAGAAGAATGGTGCAACAGATGCGTCAACACACTTGTCCGTATTCTCAGAAAAGACCCGGTAGCTTACAGGCAGTACGGGCCTTACTGGTGGAACCTGAAAAAATCCGTGATAAGCAGACAGCCTGAAGCCATTCACGGTGACTTTATCGACGATCTCTGGGCGGAACGCACAGATTACGGCGATGAAGTGGACAACATTCTTTCCGCTATTCTGTATGCACAGCAGTTTATAGAAGAGCATATTTACGGATCCCGTGAACATACGGTTTATCTTGACAACGGCGATGGTGACGGCTGGAGGGCTGAAATCTACGTTCTGGAAGATGAAGACATGGATTAACCGTCCGGCATAGGGAAGGACAAAACGCAGGGCGCGGGGCAGACAAAATCCCCCGCCCTTTTGTGTCTCCATACAGGCCCTGCCTGCAGCACCCCTCCCCGGAGAGCAGCTGGCTCACTAATCTGGACTCTGCCTTTACCCGCCGCAGCCGGGTGCGTACAAAAAAGATCAGTCTTCTATTACAAATACTGCCAGTGTCAGGCAGCAGACAGAGAAGAAGGCCCGCATCCGGCTTCCCGGTACGGGCCGTTTGTCCGGACCGGACAGCCGGTATCCCTGGGATCTGTCTATGGCAATGCCAGACTCCGGCCTGCATCTGTTTTACGCGGCCGGGCCGCCCGGACCATCACCCTGCTCTCAGGCATAGCCTCCGGGGTGCTCCCCGCACCTCCACTGTTACGCTCATGCCCAGACGGATCTTCCTGAGCAGTGGACTTCAGGCTTGCCAGGCGGCCCCATTTCGTTATTCACAGGGCACCCCGAATTTTTTGGAATGACCAAAAAAATGCCCCGGGCCGCTTCTGAACAGGAAGCCCGGGGCAGATAGGGGGGAAGAGGATTTTTTAGGAGAAATCTGCGATACGGCCATCCGTAGAAATTACCGTAACGCTCCAGGGAATGTTCTTCCCGCTCGCCTGAAGGGCCTGCCGGACAGCGGCCTCGATGCCTCCGCAGCAGGGAACTTCCATCCTGACAACAGCGACGCTCCTGATGTCATTCAGGGTAAGAATCTCCGTAAGCTTTTCACCGTACTGCACAGGGTCAAGCTTCGGGCAGCCTATGAGGGTCACACGGCCGCGCATGAAACGTTCGTGAAAGCCGGCGAAGGCATAGGCCGTGCAGTCAGCGGCCACAAGAAGTCTGGCGCCCCTGAAAAACGGGGCCGTGGACGGAACAAGCCTGATCTGGACAGGCCACTGTGTCAGAGCACTTACCGGAGAACCCGCGGGTTCTCCGGCCGGAACGGCGGCCGGCGGTTCCGCCGCGTGCATGGGCTTCAGAATCTTCATGCGGCTTCCAGGACAGCCATGCGGAGCTCCGGCAGCAGCCCTTTCCCGCAGATGTTCAGCGACGGCGCCTTCATCATAGGACACGGCTTCTCTTTCCTCTATGGTGATGGCGTCGGCGGGACAGGCGGGCAGGCAGTCCCCGAGACCATCGCAGTAGTCATCGCGCAGAAGCACGGCCCTGCCGTCTTCCATGGCGATGGCACCTTCGTGACAGGCGCTGACGCAGAGGCCGCAGCCGGTGCACTTTTCCCGATCAATATGGACAATCTTTCTTTTCATGCCTTCCTCCCGTGAGCGGAAATACGTCTCTTTCTGCCTGTTCAGGTACAGCGCTTATCCGGCCCGGGTATGTGACGCAGATCACACCACCTCCAATTCGCGCCGGAGCCCTCCTTCCCGCGTCATGACGCTGTTCTCTTTTGACGTCCGCCCTCCCCTGTGGCAATCTGGAAAAATACAAAATCAGCGAGGCCGCCATGTCATACCTGCTCATCACCCTCTTCGTTCTTCTGCCTGTCACAATGTTTATTTTCTGGCATTTTGAACTTTTCACCGGCTGTGGCTGCGGGTGTCTCTCGATGATCTTCATTCTCATCCTCTTCCTGGCAGCAATCCAGGCGCTGTTCGGTTTCTTCTTCGCTTCTCCCCAGCCTCCCGAAGCCTACCACATCTGACAGACCGCATACACCATACAGATTCGCTGTGAGTTCCCCCGGAATTTCCGGGGGATTTTTTTTGGCTTTTCGCCCTTCACAAAAAACTGAGGGGACTTATATTGTCTTGTGTAAGGAAATGGTGATGGATGCAAGAAGCGCAGAAAGAAAGCGCAGTAACATCCACACATAATAAAATTTATTCTTATTTTATGAAAATTATTTGTATGGAGGCATATTACTATGTCGTTCTTCTTTGATAATACTCCCTTCCCGGTTCGTTTCCATGGCATGCATCCCGGATACAGAGGCATTTCCCAGCTTCATGACGATATTGACCGCATCTTCGGCGGTTTCATGGGCCGTCCTGAAAACGAGCCCGTCGCTCCCGACAAGATGGCTGACTTCCTGCCGGACATCGACCTCACCAGCGATGAGAAGAATTACGTCATGAAGGTCGAACTTCCCGGCGTTTCCCCGGAAGATGTCGACATCAAGCTCGATGACGGCGTCCTCACCATTTCCGGTGAAAAGAAGGAAGAGACCACAGACGACAAGACAAAGTCCCACGTGAAGGAACGCCGGTTCGGCAGCTTCATGCGCAGCATGACCCTGCCGGAAGACGCTGACGCCGAGCACATCAGCGCTTCCTCGAAGGATGGCGTGCTTACCATTTCCATCCCGAGAAAGGCCCCTGAAAAGCCTCAGGCCAGAACCATCACTGTGCAAAAGGCTGAATAAGCAAATCTAAGAGGAATGTCTCCCCTCTGACATTCCTGAGCGCCGGAGCGGTTTAAACCGCTCCGGCGCTTTTTTTGTGCCCACAGAAAATTTCAGGAAACAGAAACGTACGGAAAGCCGCTGCCGATACTGAGAGAATAAGGCAAAAATCAGACGGAATCCGGCATGGAATTGCCTCCCCCATCTTTATATAGCGGAGGGGAAAGGAATCCCCCACCCAACAGCAAGGAGAAATACCATGTCCTGGACGAAAAAACTCGGCGCTCTTGTTCTCGCCGCTGGCACACTCGCAGGCGGCGCCACAGCCTCACGCGCCGCGGCCCTGACGCCCGGAGACCAGAGTCTTATTCCCATAGCTGCCTTCACGGCCAGTGGCAATACAGAAAGGCTGAAAGGAGCCCTGGAGGACGGTCTCAGAAACGGCCTGACCATCAACGAGATCAAGGATGAACTCGTGCAGATGTACGCCTACACGGGCTTCCCCCGCAGCCTGACCGCCCTCTCAGTGTTCATGAATCTGCTGAATGAGCGCAGGGCCCAGGGCATTACCGATACAGCCGGCAGGGAAAAAAGTCCGGTTCCCCAGGACCGCAGCGTCCTTGAACGGGGGACGGCCACGCAGACAGCCATCGTCGGACATCCTGTCAAAGGTCCGCTTTTCGAATTTTCTCCGGATATCGACAGGTATCTGAAAACGCATCTCTTCGGTGACATCTTCGACAGCGATCTCCTGACCCACAAACAGAGGGAGCTGGCCACCGTATCCGCGCTGGCGGCCCTTCCGGCACCGGCCCAGCTGGCTTCGCACCTCAGCTGCGCCATGGTTGTCGGTCTGACGGAAGCCCAGCTCAGGGAGCTCGCCGCCACCCTGCGCAGCCAGGTCGGCGGAAAGGAAGCCGATCTCACAGAGAAGACTCTGGATGAAATTCTCAAAAAGAAAAATCAGACGAAATAGTTTTTCCCCCGGGAAAAAACGCATTCAGGAAAGAGGCACAAAATGAAAGTTATTCTCGTCAATGGAAGCCCGCATCAGCACGGCTGCACCTTTACGGCGCTCGATGAAGCCCGGAAAACACTGGAGGAGGAAGGCATCGAAACTGAAATGTTCTGGGTTGGAACAAAACCTCTCGCCGGCTGCCTTGGCTGCCACAAGTGCGCGAAGCTGAAACATTGCGTTTTCGATGACCGCGTCAATGAATTCCTGGCCATAGCCGGCGGTTTTGACGGTTTTCTCTTCGGCACGCCCGTGCACTGGGCTGCGGCCGACGGTTTTCTGACGTCCTTCATGGGCCGGGCCTTCTATGTTGACCAGTTAGCCGGCCTCAACACGTTTTATCTGAAACCCGCAGCCGGCGTCATCTCCGCGCGCCGCGCCGGCACGACGTCGACCTGGGATCAGATTAACAAGTACTTCGGTCTCATGCAGATGCCCATCGTCACGTCCCAGTACTGGAACCACGTGCACGGCAGGACTCCCGATGAAGTGCGCCAGGATATCGAAGGCATGCAGACCATGCGCACGCTCGCCAGGAATATGGCCTACATGCTCCGCTGCAGGGAAGCCGCCAGCAAAGCCGGCGTGCCCATGCCGAAGCGCGAGCCCGTCACCTTCTTCAACTTCATCCATTAGAAAATCACCCGGCCTGGCCGCCTGACGGCCCTGCCGCAAACTCCCTACAGGAGCAGCATATGAACAATTTTCTCTCCCGCCGCGCTCTTCTCAAAGGATCCCTCGCAGCAGCCGCTGCCGCCGGCATCTCTCCGGCTCTTCTTACCGCCACGGACGCCCGAGCCGCTGAAGCTGCCGTGCAGAAGACGCCTGTCATCGGCTCCCGCAGTGTCTCAGGTACCGCAAAGGGAACCCACGCCACCGTCTACTTCACGAAGCACATTGACGCTGAACATCTCATCAGGCTCTATGGGAAAATCAGCGATCCCATTTTCGGCAAAGTCGGCATAAAGCTACACACCGGTGAAAAGAACGGACCCAACATTCTGCCCCGGGACATGGTCCGGGCTTTCCAGGCCCAGGTTCCCAACAGCGCCATCGTGGAGACCAACACCCTTTACAAGGGTGACCGGTATACCACGGCAAGCCACCGCGAAACCCTGAAAGTCAACGGCTGGGACTTCTGCCCCGTTGACATCATGGACGAGGAAGGCGACGTGAACCTGCCCGTGCGCAACGGCTTCCACCTTAAGGAAGTGGCCATGGGCGGCCATCTCGTGAATTACGACTCGCTCATCGTGCTTACCCACTTCAAGGGACACGCCATGGGCGGCTTCGGCGGTTCCCTCAAGAACATCGCCATCGGCTGCGCCTCCGGACAGATGGGCAAAAAGCAGGTTCACGGCGTAGTTGGTGTGGAGAATGTCGACTGGCAGAAAGCTCCCATGAAAGAATACTTCATGGAACTCCTCGCCGACTCAGGCAAGGCCACCTGCGACTACTTCGGCAAGCACATTGTCTTCCTGAACGTGCTGCGCCGCATGTCCGTCGACTGTGACTGCGCCGGCAGGAGCGCGGCTGAACCTACCATTCCTGACATCGGCATTCTGGCCTCTACCGACATCCTGGCTATCGACCAGGCCTCCTGCGACCTCGTCTTCGGCATGCCCCAGAAGGACAATCACGACCTCGTTGAGCGAATCCAGAGCCGCCACGGCCTGCGCCAGCTCTCTGCCATGGCCGAACTCAGGATGGGCAACCCGCAGTACGAGCTCGTCTCCATCGACTAAATTCTTCGCGTACCGCAGGCCCCCCGGATCGGCTGCGCGCTTCCGGGAGGCCGCACGTCTGCCACCCGCCTTTTCATTATTTCCACGTATCCACAGGGGGCTCCGGACTGGCAGGATCATATTCAGAGTCCGCGCCGGCAAAAACGCCGCCGCACACTTTCCCTGTTTTTAGCTGAGTAAAGAAGGTTGAAAATGCAAGTTCTTCTCGTCAACGGAAGTCCTCACCAGCATGGCTGCACATTCACCGCACTCGACGAAGTGCGCAAAACTCTGGAGGAAGAAGGCATCGGGACCCAGATGTACTGGGTGGGAACGAAGCCCATCGCAGGGTGCATTGACTGCCGCAGGTGCGGCACCCTGAAAAAATGCGTGTTCAATGACAAGGTCAACGAGTTTCTCGGCATGGCCGCTGATTTCGACGGCTTCTTCTTCGGTACGCCCGTGCACTGGGCCGCTTCCGATGGTTTCCTGACTTCCTTCCTGAGCCGCGCCTTCTTCGTCTGCCAGAACGGCGGCGTTGATACGTTTTATCTGAAGCCCGCCGCCGGGGTCGTCTCCGCGCGCCGCGCCGGCACAACGTCCACATGGGATCAGATCAACAAATACTTCGGCATTCTTGAGATGCCCATCGTCACGTCCCAGTACTGGAATCAGGTACATGGCAGAACCCCCGACGAAGTGCGCCAGGACACCGAAGGCATGCAGACCATGCGCACGCTCGCCAGAAATATGGCCTATATGCTCCGCTGTCAGGAAGCCGCGAAGAAAGCCGGCGTCCCCCTGCCGAAGCGTGAGCCCGTCATTCTCACGGACTTTATCCATTAACTGCCTCCGGCCAGACGGGCAGGAAGCAGATTCACGGCGTGGGAAGTCAGGGCAGAACCGGCTGGGAGCACGCCTTTTCAGAGGGAGACTGCCAGGTGCAGCCTGAGCCGTGCATCATTTCCAGACTTCGGATATACAGATCCGGACTTCCCCTGCTTATAGAAACGGAGAAAGTTCTGTCTGTAAAGACAATGCGCTGCACTTTTCACAACAGAGAGGTCTTCACTATGCATGACGCGAAACTTGCTCTCTCAGAAGAATGGGACAAGACATTCCCGCAGAGCAGCAGGGTCAGCCACAAAAAAGTAACGTTTCACAACCGCTACGGAATCACGCTGGCTGCTGACATGTATACACCGGAAAACGCTTCTGGCCGGCTTGCTGCCCTGGCCGTGGCGGGTCCCTTCGGCGCAGTCAAGGAGCAGGCGTCCGGCCTCTATGCGCAGACCATGGCCGAAAGAGGCTTCCTTACCATCGCTTTTGATCCGTCCTACACGGGAGAAAGCGGCGGCGAACCGAGATATGTGGCTTCTCCTGACATCAACACCGAGGATTTCTGCGCAGCTGTCGATTTCCTTTCCGTACAGGACAACGCGGATCCCGGGAAGATCGGCATCATCGGCATCTGCGGCTGGGGCGGCATGGCGCTGAACGCGGCCGCTATCGACACGCGCATCAGGGCGACCGTGACGTCCACCATGTATGATATGAGCCGTGTGACAGCCAATGGGTACTTCGATGCCATGACACCAGACGATCGCTGGAAACTCAGAAAGGTTCTCAACGATCAGCGCACCGCCGATTACAGGAGCGGCACGTATGCCCCGGCAGGAGGCCTGCCGCAGGAAGCGCCCGAAGACGCGCCGTTCTTCGTTAAGGATTACGTGGCCTACTACAAGCACCGCGCCTACCACAGCCGCTCCCTCAACTCGAACAATGGCTGAACAAAACCTCGGCCCTGTCCTTCTTGAACATGCCGATCACCTGCTACGCCGGCGAAATCCGCAGCGCAGTGCTCATGATCCATGGGGAAAAGGCGCACTCCTGCTACTTCACAAAGGACGCCTTCAAAAAACTCAGGGGCGGCAACAAGGAACTTCTGCTCATCCCGGGGGCCGTCCACACGGATCTGTACGACAACCTGGACGTCATTCCCTTTGACAGGATAACGGAATTTTTCCGCAAAAACCTCGGCTAAGACCGGGAAAAACCAGTTTCATCCTGCTGAAAGTCCGGGCCGCCAGCATGAAAACCGGAAAGACATGCGGCGGTCCGGACTTCTTCTCAGGGAATATCCAGGGATCCCCTATTTTTCAGCGATGACACAGAGCCTGTGCTTTTTCTGATCGCGCTCAGCCCTGCAAGTGGTAAAGCCGGCCTCTCTGAGGAAACCGATAAGCTGATCCTCATTGTATATTTTCAGCCCGTCGATGATGTCCGTCCATCTGGCATCCCGGGGGATTGTCCCGTCAGCCTCGTTGACAATCAGGAACGTACCGCCCGGCCGCAGGATGCGCCTCACCCCGCGGAAATTCTCTGCCGGATCAGGCCAGAAGTAGACAGTTTCAAAGGCCGTGACCAAATCAAAGTGATCCGAAGGCAGAGGCAACGATGACACGTCCGCTACCAGGGTTTCGCACCTTCCTGCACTGACAGCCTCCCTGTTGACCTTCCGCGTTTTTTCGATCGACTCTTCAGAGTAGTCAACGGCAGTCAGCGAGGAGCCGGGGAAACGCCGCAGGAGTTCCGCTGCGTTTCTTCCCCCTCCGCACCCGATATCCGCGATATGCTGCGGACTGAGCCCGGAAATGAATCCCATTCCCCAGTCCGCTACAGGCGCATGCCCCCAGTTCATACTCCAGAGCATAACCCGCCCGAGAAAACCCGCGGGCCTCCCGGTATTGTTGAAAAAGGTTTTTAGAAGTCCCATTTGGCCTCCTTTAACGTACTCGCGTTTTCAAGAGGTGTATTTATAATAAATACATTTAAAAAGCCAGTACGGCCGGGCAGAAAAATGCGGGACACGTTTCCGTGTTCTGCGCGGCTCTTTCCAGTCACACAGGGGGAATACGCTCTGTCAGCGCCCAGCATCCTCTCTGGAGAAAAAATTTTCTCAGGGCTCCGGCAGGGAAAAACCTCTTTGCCGGCGAAACAGATTTTCTGAACTGCGGGCAAAGGAAAGCCCTATCGCGGGTCCGGGACTTTTCCCATGCCCATATGCAGGCTGCATTCTCCGATGCCGCAGAGAAATTGCGCTGCCGGCGGAGACTCTGGCCTCAAAGTACAGATTGATAGGGCGGGCCCGCCGCAGCTTCGGCGGCCCGCTTCATTTTTGGCGGCTGAACAGCGTCAAACTGTCCGCAGCATTCCACTTCAGCGCCGGTTTACCGGTCTTCGTCCCAGGCGTTGATAACAACAGGTGTCTTCTTCAGCATTGCCAGCTGCTCCGGGCTGAAATGCCGGCGATCAATGACCGCTTCGTAGACGTATTCGCGGAAATAGCTCCCGGAACAGACGAAATAGCCATCCTCACCGACATCCTTGCCCCAGGAGTTCTCGATCTTCCAGCGGTCCGGCCTGCCATCGGCGCCGAAATGAACACCGGTCAGGAGCATGGCGTGCGTCGCGGAACTGTTGCCGCACTCGAGCCGGCTGCCCTTGGACATGGCCGTTGAAAAACCGCCCAGAAGGGCCTCATAACGGACACTGTCCGGATCCCAGAGCCCCTCCTTCCTGGCTCCGGACGCGCCGGCGTCACAGGCGAACCAGACGGCCTGACCATTCCTGAGCTGCCTGACACAGAGATCCTCAAGCGATTCCTGCGTCAGGTGCAGGGCCTCCATATCCCGGCCAGCCATATTTTCGATACCGTGGAACACGATGGGTGTATTGAGAGGCTTGTCGGGCGTCGGCTCGTTAATAACGGGCGTGTAGTCGCTGAGGGACAGTCCGACAAATTTCCGGTAGAACCCGAGCGGCGTCAGATCCCGTTCCTCATGATACTTCCTGTCCTTATCGCGGTAGGCGAAATCAAAACGCCGGACCGGCTCACCGAAGGCGATGCACAGGGCTCTGTAGATTTCCGCCAGCATTTCCTTCCTGCGTGCAGAGGGGTCCGCTCCGTCCAGGACGAGCCCGCGCAGCTCCATGGCATCCTTCCTCAGGAGGCGGTTTATGATGGTCAGGAAGCGGTCGGTATGTTCTGACTGATACGTCTCCGGCTGAACCAGCTTCGGGACAACGCCGTATTTTTCGATAAGATCCCTGGCCTCGCACCAGTACCCGCCATCGGTCATGCCCTGCAGGACATAACGCATAAGCTGCCCATTGAGCGGCTCATGGGCGTGAGTAATGGCCATTTCCAAAAAATTGTTGGCCTTCTCAAGCTTATCGTAAAAGGACAGATAGTTCTGGGACAGCTCAAAGGATTCCAGTCCGCAGGCCTCGGCCACGTGCTCGCGCAGGATATTGAGCGCGGCAAAGAGCCAGCACCGTCCGGACTTCTGCTGGGCCGTTATGCCGCGCGTCTTCACCTCGACGGGAAATGCGCCTCGGAGGAGAGCCGCGCTGGCGGGAACATAGGCCAGATCCGCCATGTCGGTTTTGGCCATGGCCGCACTGAGAACCCGGGCCTCTCTGTCTGACGCGTACCGGGCCCGGAATTCATCAAGCATTTCTTCCGTAATATCGCTCATACAAGCTCCTATTTTTCTCTGTTTTTCCGGAGAAGCGTATGCCCGCGCCACGGACAGGGAAGCCCCGGCGTACGCGCTTCCCGGCGGCCGTGGACCTGCCGCTCTCTCCTCTTTCCATTCCCTGACCACGGGCAAAAAAAACGGTATCACAGAATTTTTACGTTCCGCGATACCGTTTGTTTCCCGTTTCATGGTGGAGGCGGGGAGAGTCGAACTCCCGTCCGAGAAAATTCCACGCAAAGCCTCTACAGGTTTAGGCCGACATTAAATCTCGTCCCTGGCGTTTGCCATCGGTCAGGCGCGCCGGAACCAGCCTTCCGTAAGTTCTCGCAGGAAGTCCCGGTGGGCATTAACTCCTGCCAGCCTGATAATCGTGGCCAGATCCGGATTATCAGGCGTCACCCGGTCTGACCTGACCTTCAGGAGGTCATTTGCGCATCCGCTGCCTAGGCAGCGTAAGCGTATTCGTAATCGTTGTTGGCAATTACTATTTTGCCGCTTTTTACGAGGTCCACGGCGCCTCGACCTGCAGCCCTGGCTTCCACTTCCCCGTCGAAACCAGTGCGCCCCCTTTCGGATTGCGGCATATATAAGTATTTTTTACCTGAATGGCAAGATCTGCTTTCACGCGCAGCTGCCTTCCAAATCCTTCAGGCCGCAGCGGCAGATTCCCCGGCTCAGAAGTATCCTGTGGGCCACGGGATCCGAGAGGCGTGTTTCGTCCGGCCGGATCCCGTAACTGAGCTGATGTCTCACCGCGGCACGTACGCTTTCGGGGCTCCGCCCGATACGGCAGATACGGCCGTCCCCGGCAAAAATTTCATAGAGGGGGGTTACGGAGCAGCTGCGGAACGTCTCTGTCTGCCATGGCCTGGACGGATCAACGCACTCAATCTCATCCGGGATCCCGGGAAGAATGCCATCCTCAGCTATGAGATCTGCTGCAGCCACGCCCTGTGCATCAAAAATCCGGTAGAGGCGCCTGTTTCCGGAGTCAGCGAGATTCAGCGCTGAGGCATTCCGGAACGCACTGGGAGCGCAGAGTTTCCGCCCCTGCATCCCTACGAGGCTGCATTCCATATCAAGCCCGGCGCACGGGCCGGAAAAGAGACTTTCCATGTCAAAGGCGTCCACGCAGGCACCCTGCCGCACGGCGTTCTCCACAGACTTCTCATCGTGAAGGCCCGACACCATGATGCCGCAGTTAACCATTCCCGCCTCGTCAAGCATGCTTCTGGCCCGCCGGGAAATCCAGGATATATTCCCTGCTCCCATGCGGACCCAGGCGAGACGCCGGCCCATGGGACGCAGGACTTCCCTGTCCACACGTATGGCGTTGGGTATGCCCGATTTCAGGACGTCCTCCGTATCCACGAGGAGGCAGCAGTTCACGGGGTAAATTTCGGCAAAACGGCGGAAGGCCTGGTTCTCGCTTTCGTGGGCGAGCACCCAGTTGCGGGTCATGGGCAGGCCGGCCCTCTCCGGCTCTCTTTCCCCCTCCCCGCCGCGGAAAGGACCGGCCGGGAACGAGACGCCGCCGGTATACGCGGCTTCCCGGCATGAGGAGGCAGCACCGGCAGTGAGAGCGCCGGAGCCGTCACGCACGAAAACCGCGCGTCCGCCCGCGGCCCGCGCCAGACGGCTGGCTTTTGTGGCGATGTATGACGCCTGGCCGGCCAGATCGCACAGAGCGCTTTCAAAAAGCTGAGCGTCGATAAGCCCGCCGCGTAAGGTAAGCACAGGTTCACCCGGAAAAATAACCGTGCCCTCAGGCACGGATTCCATGCTGCCGCGGAAACGATACCGGGCGAGATAATCCAGGAATTCATCGCTGAAGACTCGCGTGCCGGCAAGGATGCGGATATCCTCAGGCGTAAAGTACAGGTTCTGCACAAAGGCGGAGACGTCCTTCAGACCGGCAAAGACAGCCCAGCCCCAGTCCTCCGGAGCACCGCTCCAGACAAGCTCGCAGCAGACCTGCCGCTCCTGTCCTTCGGAAAGAAACAGACCGTTGGCTGCGGCGAGATCGCGCATGCTCACGGCAAAGCGGTGATCAGAGGAATATTCCCGCATGAACAGAGGCTCTTCGGGAGGCCAGTCCGCCGACATAAAATCCGGACCAAACATAAGGATTACCCCAGAGGTACTTCAGAAAATCTTTCCTGGCAGGGAACCTGTCCCGCTCCAGTAAAAACCGGAAGGGAGGAACGGCCCTTTCAGCCAGGCCGGAAACGCGCCCGCGCCCCCGGCCAAGGGACGTTCCCCCCACAATCAGGAAAAGACGGGCTGAAGAACGGAAAGAAGGTACCGCTCTTTTTCCCGCGAAAGCGGGAGGGATGCGGCCGCCCATCGGGGCCGAATCCGCTCATGTTCTATCCACGCAACGTTACAGTTCCGTGACATGGGCGCATCAGTTTACGGCCGGCAGACGGAAGAGGCATTTGACAGCCGGGCTCTTCTGGTATTTGTAAAAAAGAGGAGGAAAGCCATAATGGCAGAACAGGCCAGCCTTTTTGACACGCTCTCTTCACAGCCCCTGGCGGCACGCCTCAGGCCCCGCACATTCGACGAGTACGCCGGGCAGCGGCATCTTGTGGGGCCGGGGAAGATACTGCGCCGCCTCATCGAAAGCGACCATCTGTCCTCCATGATTTTCTGGGGGCCTCCTGGCGTGGGCAAAACAACGCTGGCGCACATCATCGCCACGCACACGAAGGCCTCGTTCATCACGTTCTCCGCGGTCACGAGCGCCATCAAAGACATCCGCGCCATCATGCAGAAGGCGGAGGACAACAGACGATACGGCGCCAGAACCATCGTCTTCGTGGACGAAATACACCGCTTCAACAAGGCCCAGCAGGACGCCTTCCTGCCCTTCGTGGAAAGGGGCAGCATCATACTCATCGGCGCCACAACGGAAAATCCCTCTTTTGAAGTCAACGGCGCCCTTCTCTCGCGCTGCCGGGTCTTCGTGCTCAGGCCTCTCGGCACGGAGGACATCGAGTCGCTCCTCAGAAGAGCCCTGACGGACAGGCGAGGTTTCGGCTCCTCGAAAGTCATCATCGGCCCGGAGCTTGTCCACGCCATAGCTGAATTCGCCAACGGCGACGCCAGGACAGCCCTCTCCACGCTCGAAATGGCCGTGCTCAACGGGGATCAGGCCGAAGACGGGACCATTACCGTCTCTGAGGAACTCCTGGAGCAGTGCACCTCGAAGAAATCGCTCCTCTATGACAAAAACGGAGAGGAGCATTACAATCTCATCTCCGCCCTGCACAAGTCCATGCGCAATTCTGATCCGGACGCCGCGGTTTACTGGCTCGCGCGCATGCTCGAGGCCGGAGAGGATCCTCTCTACATAGCCCGCCGGGTGCTGCGTTTCGCGGCGGAGGACGTGGGCCTCGCGGATCCCAACGCCATTGTCATCGCGTCCGCCGCATATCAGGCCTGCCACTATCTTGGCATGCCGGAATGCAACGTGCATCTCACCGAAGCCGTCATCTATCTCTCCCTCATGCCGAGATCCAACGCCATGGAAACGGCCTACAACCTGGCAAAGCAGGACGCCGTACAGCACCTCGCCGAGCCGGTTCCCCTCGTGATCCGCAACGCGCCCACGGGCCTCATGAAAAATCTGGGCTACGGGAAGGGCTACCAGTACGCCCACGACGCGAAGGACAAACTGACCAGCATGCAGTGTCTGCCGGACTCCCTGCTGGACCGGGTCTACTATCAGCCCACGGATCAGGGACTGGAAGTACGCTTTAAGGATCGGCTCGCCAAAATAAAGGCCTGGAAGAAGAGCCACTAAACAAAATTTCCCCCTACACCATCCATTCAGGGGGCCGTAGTACAGGCCGGTTCCCTCAAGGAGATCGCCCCATGAACATTGAAGTATGGTCCGATATCGGCTGCCCCTTCTGCTATATCGCGGACACACGCCTCAAAAAGGCCATCGCCGCCCTGCACGCGGAAGATATCTTCACAGTCGTCATGAGAAGCTTCGAGCTGAATCCGGACGTGAAGGAGCCGGAATCCTGCGTCAGCCACTACGCAAAAGCCTACAACGCGGCCCCGGAAAAGGTCGCGGCCAACCTCAGGAAAATAGGCCAGACCGCCGCTGAGGACGGGCTCACGTTTCATTATGACAGGGCCATCTGCGCCAACACCTTCAATGCGCACAGGCTCGCCAAGTACGCCGAAGCCAACGGCAGGCCGGAGATGATGGATCGTCTCTTCGAAGCCTATTTCCGGGACTGCCTCGATGTCAGCGACAGAAACGTCCTCGAAAGCCTGGCCCGTAAGGAAGGGCTTGACACAGCGTTCCTTGATACAGACGCTTATATTAAGGAAGTGCAGGAAGACGAGCTGGACGCCAGGAGAATGGGGATTTACGCGGTTCCCTACTTCGTGATCAACAGGGAGTACACATTTGACGGCGCCATGCCCCAGCAGTTCTTCAACAATGTGCTGCTGGGCGTCATGAAGCGCAGCGGACTCGTGCCGCCGGAGGGAAAGGGCGTGACCTGCGGTCCCAACGGCTGCACGTTCAGATAAGCCGCCGCAGCGTGCCGGTCCCGGGGAAGGGAGGCCGGTACGACGGCGGAACACGGGAAGGCGGGGGTGCCGGCCTCAGCCGGTCTCTGCCCCCATCTTCCCGCTCACTTTATCAGCGGCCCGGCAATCCGGGCAGAGGAGCCAGCCATGGAACACAGATGCAGAGTCACAGTCATAGACAAAAAACTCTATCCTGAACTGCAGAAGCAGTACTGTGCCGTTCCGGACAGCGGCAAATGTCCCTGCTACAACGTGGGTGACGAATTTCTTTTCTGCCGGAATGACGAACGTGACGACTACTGGCACTGCGGGGCCGGTACCCTCATTAAGTCAGGAACTCCCGATGAAGGCTGTCTGCAGTCTCCCGGGACAGCCCACTGCGGATCCGAGGGCGTGCCTTTCTGCTCGGAAGCGTGGGACGCCATCAGCCGCTATATTTACACGGCCCTTCAGGGCGGAAGCATCATGCACGGATGGATGAAGGATGACCGTGTCATGATAGCCTGCTGCAACGACGGAACGAGACCCGTCATTTTCAGGATAGAGCGCATTGACGTGAAATAAGCCCGGCCGGCTGACACATCAGTCAAAAAGGGGGGGAGCACACGAAGAAGCGCTCCCCCCCCTTCCTTTTTACAGCATGCTCCGGCAGGCATGATCTCACACGCCAAGAAGCGGCAGCAGATTCCTGAAAGCGGCTCCCGCGGCTATGGCGGTCACAACGGCCAGAAAGAAATTCAGCTTCGCCGCGGCCAGGACGGCGACAGCCAGACCCGCGAGATCGGCGGGATTCGTCGTGGCAAAATAGGGAGCCACAACAGAAATCAGGACGCAGCCCGGGCTCGCCTCCATAAGTTTCTGAACAGTCGGGCTGAGTTTGCGGTCATGGAGAACCAGATAGCCAAACACTCTGGTGAAATACGTGACAGCCGCCATGCACAGGACGGCAAGAACGAACTTAACGGTCATCCCCGCCTCCTGCGTCCGCGCTCCCTTCCGGAGTGTCCTTCGCCGTTCCGTCGGGCATGAAAGCAACAACGAGAAGGCCGGCCGCCGTTCCGGCGGGAACGCTCCAGCCCTTTGGCAGCCAGAGATAGGCCAGAATGGCGGCGAAGAGGCTTACAGCCCAGGGGATCGCCTTCCGGCATCCTTTCCACATACCGCGCAGCAGGACGAAAAATGTGGTGGGGAACGCCATATCGAGCCCCCAGGTGCGGATATCGCTGCCAAGGAAGGGAGCAAAGAACGCACCCGCCATGCTTGAGAGGACCCATCCGGCATACAGGACGGCACAGACGCCGATGTAATAGGAATACAGCGCCGGCAGATCCTTCTTTCCTCCCTGCCGCGAGGCCTCGGAGAGGGCCATGGCCCAGCTCTCATCGCACATGAAGAAAATCACGGGCAGCACGCGCCTCGCCGGCACTCCCTTCATAAAGAGGCTGAATACCGCTCCCATGAGGATGTGCCGGCTGTTGATGAGCAGCGTGACAGCCGCGATAAGCAGGATATTGGGAGGCATGGTCCAGAGCGCCACGGAAGCGAACTCGGAACCGCCGGCGAAATTGAGACCGGTAAGCATGGGCACGCCCCAGACGGGAAAGCCCTTGTTCACGCAGAACGCGCCGAGAACCATGCCGGAGGGAATCAAGCCCAGCATCATGGGCAGGGATGTCCGGCTGCCGCGCCAGAAATCCTTCAGACGGAAAAGAGAGGAATCGTTCTCAGAGCGTGATTTCACGGCCATCCTCAAAGTTCTCGACGCATTCCCGCAGCCAGTCCGGAAGGCGTACGGGACGCCCGACGGCCGTGGTGCAGGCATGCTGCGTCATGCCGGTGACGAGAAGGAGTTTCTTCTCTTCGTCGTAGAGTTCGTACTCGAAGGTAATGGAAGCGTGGCCGCACCCGGAAACGCCGGCGCGGCACCAGACCACATCGTCAAAGTGCGCGGGGGAGCGGTAGCGGCAGCGGGCTTCGCGGACAGGAAGGTAGAAGCCCTTTTCCTCCACGAGCCTGTAACTCATGCCGGAGAGACGGATAATGGCGTCTCTCGCTCTCTCGAAGATATGGAAATATTCAGCGTAGTACACGATGCCCATGGCGTCCGTCTCACCGTACGAGATGCGGTGGGCAAGCCAGACGGAGGGGTGCGTAAAAGTCTCTTGTTTCACGGTTCGTATCCTGTTTTTTCCGGAATCTGTCTCAGGGTGAAGAAGGTTTTCTGACACCGGCCGCCCCTCCTGTCAAACAGGAATTCCGGAAGCCTCTTCCGAACTTCCTGTCCCGTGCCTGCCGGAAAAAAATTCCCAATATGAAAAAAATTTCACAAAAGAAGGGCCGAAAAGAGCCGCAAATCATTGCCCCGGGTCCGGCAATGAGTTATTTTATTTGTGACTGCAATGTAAGCGTCAGGGAAACGGCGGTTACCGTTTTGCCGCCGCGCGAGTCCTGGCACGAAAGGAGAAGGAGCATTCAGTTATGGCTACACTGTTCGAAGAAGCGAAGATTAAGGATCTTGTCCTGCGCAATCGCACTATCCGTTCTGCCACGTACGAAGGCATGGCCGACCGCGAGGGCCATGTCACCGACAGAATGATCAATCTTTACAGAGAGCTGGCGGCCGGCGGCGCCGCCCTTATTTTCCCCGGCCCCGTCTACGCCGAACCCGGCGGACAGGCGTATCTCCGCCAGATTTCCATTGTCGACGACACCTGCCGCGAGGGACTCATTAATCTTGTGAAGGCTATCCACAGCTACGGGGCCCTGGCCGGTCTGAACATATCCCACGCCGGCCTCTTCCGCGACGAGAAGGATCTCCCCGGCGACTGCGTCGGCCCTGTCGTTTCCGAGGACGTCAAGCGCAGCCACATGCTTTCCCCCGGCGAAATCAAGCAGATCGAGAAGAATTTCACGTACGCGGCCAAGAAGGGCAAGCAGGTGGGCTTTGACTGCGTGCAGGTACACGCCGCACGCGGCTATCTCCTCAGCGAATTCATCTCGCCCGCCATCAACACCCGTACCGACGAGTACGGCGGCAGTGTTGAGAACCGCGCCCGCTTCGCCTGCGAGATCATCGATTCCATCCGCCAGGAAACAAGCCCGTCCTATCCCATTCTGGCCAAGCTGAACACGGATGATTTCCTTGAAGGCGGCCTCACCATTGACGACGCCATCTACACCGCCAGGCTGATGAACGAAGCCGGCCTCGATGCCATCGAGCTCACAGGCGGCACCATGTTCTACCTCTCGAGGCTCTTCAAGCGCCACAGCGCGACCAGCGCGGAACAGGAAGGCTACTACCGCAAGGCCTGCAGCGAGTTCAGGAAGCAGCTCTCCATCCCGGTCATTCTCACCGGCGGCGTGCGTTCCTTCGAAGGCGCCCAGAACCTCATTTACAACGGAATCTGCGACTTCGTCGGCTTCAACCGCCCGCTGACCTGCGAACCCAATCTCATCCGTCACTGGGCCGAGGGCTACTACCACAAGTCCGGGTGCACGAACTGCAACGGCTGCGTGCTCAAGGCCGCCCAGGACGGCCTGCTCTGCCAGTACAGAATGCACCGCCGTTAACCTGATCCGCCAGAAGTTCTCCGCCTCCGGGGCGGGGATGCGTTCACGCTGAATTCCTTCAGCTGGTAAAAGGGGCCCGCGGGAAACCGGTTTGTTCTTCCGCGGGTTCCTTTTTTTCCTCTGCCCGCGGCCTTCCGGCATTCCGGGTATTGTTCTGGCTGATCTTCAGCAACAGTCCGAAAAAACGGAATACCAATCCTTTTCCTTTCCCCTGGCACGGGCTTTGAAATATTTTCCTTTTTTCCGCCTTTTCTTCTTGCAATTTCGGCGGCTTTCATCTATAGAAGGCAACTGCACCGCCTGTGTGGAGGATGTGCCCTGTCTCATAGCCTTTCCCCCGCTCTGCTTTCAGGCTTGTGCTGCCAATTTTCAAAAAATATTATCTGCTGAGATATACGGGAGGAAAACCATGAGCAAAGAGTGCGCTTTCTGCGGCAAGCGTCCTGAAGTCGGCAACTACGTCAGCCATTCCCATCATCAGACGAAGCGTCGTTTTAATCCCAACCTTCAGAACGTCCGCCATCAGTTTGCTGACGGCCGTGTCGCCACGATCAGCGTCTGCACCCGCTGCCTCCGCAGCGGCCTCGTTGTGAAGCCCGCCGCCCGCAAGGCTGTGAAAGGCTAGTTTTTCTTTTCTTTACGAAATTTGAAGCGTCCCGCAGGTCTCCTGCAGGGCGCTTTTTTTGTATTCCCAGCCCGGATCCATCCCCCATGCAGAAACGTTTCTTTCCCAGCGCGCGCCCCGTCCGGCGAAAGAGCCGCGTCCAGAGAAGCGGGCTTCTCTCTTTACGCCGTGTCCGCCGTCTGACATTCCTCAGACGGAGACCGGAGCGGGACACGAGGGCCTCCTTCGTCATGACGCGCCTGCCCGGGCCGCCGTTCCGGTACTGGGTGCCCGTTTCCCCGCCGGAAGGCCTTGACCGCCGCCGGCGCCGCTACTGGCCCCTTGTCCTCGATGCCCTCGGGCTGCCCCGATGGGTCAGCGGAACGGGGCAGAAAACCGTGCTCTGGGTGCCCTGCCTCACGGAAAAACGCTCACGCGCCGAGCTCGCGGACTTCGAAGCCGAGCCGGAGCGCGCCATGCGCAGACTGCCAGTCCTGCCGGAACATCCCTGTTCCGCCCTTTCGGCGCTTCTCCTCGTTCCCGTGATTCTGCTCCACCTCATGAGAAACGGATGGAGGACGCTGCCGGGCGCCTTCACAGCCCTCTTTCCACAGACGCCGTCGGGCTGGGTGGATCTTTTCGGAATGGATACAGTCCGCACGCGGATCTTTCACGAATGGCACCGCGCGGGCACGGCACTCTTCCTGCATGCGGACGCGCAGCATCTGACCGGCAACTGCGTTTTCGCGGCTCTCTTCCTCTGGTTCCTCTCACGCGCGGCAGGTCCGGGCTGGGCCATGCTGGTCACTGTGCTCGGGGGCATGCTCGGCTACTGCGCGGAAGCCCTTCTGCGGACCGCGCCTGCCGTGAGTATCGGCTTCTCAACAGCCCTTTTCGCGGCTGTTGGCGCGCTTTCGGGGCTGATGAGCCTGCGTTCCAGAGCCCTCGCCGTGCCTCCCCTCGCCGCCGGAGCGGCCCTGCTTGCCATGCTGGGAACGGAAGGGGAAAACACGGACTATATGGCCCATATCTGCGGCCTCGCGTGCGGCACGGGCCTGGGACTTCTTCTCGGTCTCATCCTGCGCCGCTTTCCGTCTTCCGCCGGGCCGGCCTGGCAGGCCGCGGCGGGAACAGCCGCCTTCCTGCTGCCGCTCCTCTGTTTTATCAGCGCCCTGCGCTGACCGGAGGAACAGTATTTATTTCTCGTGGCGGTGCTTTTTGTGCTTCCGCTCTTCCTTCTCCCTGTGCTTCGGCCCGGACGGGGCCGGCTCCGCCGGAACCACCCTGGCCTGCTTCGGCTCGTAGGCCCTGACGTTCCTGCTCATGTCCGCGAGAGCGGAATCGGAAAAATCAGGAAAAGAAACGGGATGCGAGTCCAGATCATCCATGATGATCTGGGTAATGTCCCCGGCCGTGGCAGGCGCGCTCAGCACGTGTCCCCTGTCGACAATGATGTGTCCGGGGTTCTTGTTGACGTAGCGGTTCACGGCCTCGCGTATGCCGTCGCGCATGATTTTTTCCGCGGCCGCCGTTTCCTTCGCGAGAACCCTGTCCATGACGGAAATGCCCATCTGATCGGCGCGGCGGCGCTCGGCTTCCGGAGCGCGGGCCATGGCCTGCATGAGCTTCTCGAGATCCGCTTTGAGGGACTGGTTCACAGCCTCTATATGGCTGTCGCGCACGCGGGCTGTTTTGGACTGGGTAAGAATCCGGTCCACATCCACGAAACGGATGTCATTCTTGTCCGTGGACTGGGAAAAGCAGCCGCTCCCGCAGAGACCCAGAGCCAGCGCCACTGAAAGCAGAACTTTGTTCATAAGGCTTTTTCCTTCTCTGGCACAGACGTGCCGCGCAGAAAAAAGTAGCCGTTTTTGCCCTCCGGTCAAGAAAAAAGAAGAACTGCGCCTCATGCCCGGTTCCGGCGGGAGAGAATGGGGTCACCCCGGGGCAGGCACATGCTCCGGCCGGGCCTCTCCGGCGTGCACGGCAGGCTTCTTCCCTTAAGAGTATTTTCCTGCCCATGTCATCCGGAATGCGGCGTCATGCCCCGTTTGCGTGGAAAGGCGGCACAGCTCCTCTTCTCACCGGCGCTCCCTGCGTCCGAAGCCGGGGGGGGCCGCACGGGCAGTCCCCGGACAATCAGAAAGGAAAGACTTCTCCGGGCGGACAGCTTCGGAAGAACGGCTTCCCCGGATGCAAAAAAACCTCCGTCCCGGGAAAAGACGGAGGTTTTTCGTATTTTTTCAGAAGCGGGCGCCTACTGCACTTTATCTTTGGGAATCCCGTTGCCGATGGGGCCGTACTGGGCCTCGTAGTTCTGGCAGACCCTGCCAAGAACCATGGCCAGGGCCTTGAGCGTCTGGGGCGTCATGCTGACGACTTCATTCATGCGCACGCTGTAAACCTGCTTGCCGGCCTCGTCGAGCACGCGGCCGAGGCCCATTTCAAGGAACACCTCGTTATAGGCGAACGACGCGTTGAAGACGTTCATGTATTTCGAGGTCTCTTTCGAACGGTCGATGCTCAGGGGCAGACGGGTTTCCTGCGTACCGTTCTGGGCCTGATTTTCTTTCTGTTCTTCAGCCATCTTGTTTCCTCCTGAAAGCGGCGGCGGGAAAAACGCGCCCCCGCCGCGCTGCGGTCTTACTTCTTCTGGGCGCCCTGAGCCGGCCTGGGAGCCTGCTGGGCGGCGCCGGCTGCGGACTTATCGTCCGGCCCCTTCACGGAAACCTTGGGCAGCTCGGCGAACTTCGGAGTCTTGGTATCCATCTCGGAAATGATGTCGGCCGTGATGTCCTTCATATCCTTGGCCGGACGCAGCAGATTCTGGCGGGCGACCACTGTCGTTGACGGATTCTGCTCACCGTAATGGTCGATGGCGTCCTGCATGGTCTTGAACACGACCTGACGTGCGGCCTCCCGCTCACGCTCCATCTGCGTATTCAGCTTGACAATACCTTCGCGCACGGCGTTCTCGCGGGCATCCTGGGCCGCGTTCGCGTAGGTCTGGCCAATCTCGTCCATTCCTTTCTGAAGCGCATCGCGGACCTGTTTCATATGCTCTTCGGCCGCCTGGGCAGCCTTGGAATCACTGTAAACCTTCTGGACGTCGACATACACAATATTGTTTTCGCCCGGAAGGTTGCATCCGCCGAAAAGCAGCGCCGCCCCCAGAAGCGGGAGAAGCAGAAATTTACGCATAGAATCCTCCTCATCAGAAACAGTGGCGCCCTGTCACGGCCTTTCCGCCTGCAGCGTGCCGCAGGCAGAGGTCAGAAAAGAAAAACGCCGCACAAAAAATTTTTCTTTTCTGTGTACAGAAAAACCCCCTTTCACGCAACGCCGGATAGATAAAAAAGGTCCACATAAGCGTCCATTTTTTCTACCGCTTCCGTGCCCGCCGGGCATCCCGCTCCGGGGGTATAGCGATGGCGTTTTCCGTCCGGGAAGAAAACGCTGAAGGCGCAGGTCCGTCTTCCCTGTCCGGAAGCCCTGTCCTTCCGGCAGAAGGCATTCCGTCTGTCAGCCCAGCGGAAATGAACCTATTCCGGCTTTTCCCTCTTTTCTGCGGCCGGCCGCTTGCCATTCCTTTTTCTCTCATGTACATACTGCCGCAATTTGCCGGAACAGAGAATCTGCTCTTCCGGTCATGGCCAGCCGCTGCATCACGCAACGGCTTCTCTTGTTTTCAGAGGTCACAATATGTTTTCTTCCAGCCTTTCCAGGGCACGTCTCTCCTGCGCCTGCTTTTTCCTCGCTCCGGGACTCACGTACTCGCTTTTCACATCCCGCCTGCCCGCCATCAGGGAGCAGGCAGGCCTCAACGAAGCGGAAATCGGGATGCTTATCCTCTATTTCGGCCTGGCGGCGCTCGCGTCCCTGCTCGTGAGCGCCACTCTCGTACGCCGCTTCGGAAGCCGCCCCCTGGCCATCATTTTCACCATCACCCTGCTCCTGAGCATCACGGCTTCCTGCGCAGCCCGGGACGAACTCTTCCTGGCCTGCGCCTTCATGTGCGGCGGCTTCAGCATGGGCATCGCCGATGTCTGCATCAACACCCAGGGCATGCTCCTCGAAATGCGCTTCAAAAGCCCGAGCATGTCTTTTCTTCACGGAGCCTACAGCTTCGGAGCGCTCTTCGGCTCCCTCTCGGGTGCCCTTTTCGCCTCCTTCTCCCTTTCTCCCATGATCAACGCAGCCGTTGTGCTCGGGTGCTACTCGCTGCTTCTGACTACGGCTTTCAGAGGCCTGCAGAAGGACACTGTCCGTCCTGCTTCCGGAACCGCCAGGGCAAAGAAAACCCATGTGCCCGTATTCGTCATCTGCTGCGGCCTGCTGGTGTCCTGGGCGTACGCGGCTGACGGCTCCGTGGCCGAGTGGGGAAGTCTCTATCTCTTCTCCTGCCGCGGCGCCGATGAAGAAACCGCTGCTCTCGCTTACGGCGCCTTTTCCGTCACCTCCGGCGTCTTCAGGCTCTTCGACGACAGGCTCCGCAACCTCTGGGGAGATATGAGGCTCTCCGTCGGCGGCGCCCTTCTGGCCTTCGGCGGCATGGCCATCGCTCTCGTCTCTCCCGAGCCCTGGTTCTGTCTCGCCGGCTACTGCCTCATGGGCATGGGTCTGTCACCCATGGTGCCCATCTTCTTCAGCCGCGCCGGTTCCTGCCCGGGCGTGGCTCCGGAACAGGCCAGCGCTGCCGTTTCCCTGCTGGGCTACTCGGGGCTTCTCCTCTTTCCTCCCACACTCGGATTCCTCGGACGCACACTCGGCCTCGACAGGGCCCTGCTTGTACCTCTCGGCCTGTGCGCCCTTCTCGCTCTCGGCGCTTTCTGCACCCTGAAATTCCGCCGCGCCCTGCACGGCTGATTTTCTTCCCCTTCCGCGTTGCCTGCATCTGTAACGGGGTGTATACCTTGGGTTCAGCATGACCTTCTTTCTCCAAAAGGAGGGCGGAATGAACAAGCGGAAAACTGTTTTCAGGCCGGCGCCCTTTCTGCGCCCACCCCTGCTTCTTGCCGTGGCAGCTCTGGTTTCGGCCATGGTGTTCACGGCTGAGATAACGGGCCTTGAGGCCGTCATCTTCCCCGAGATAGCAGCCCTGGCCTTCGGCGCCTGGGGCACCAGGGCCCGCCCCTGGATGGCCACCAATTTTGATCTTTTCCTGTCGCCGACCCTGGCCGCCTTCACTGGCTGGTTCGTCATCAACTACATACCCGGACCGCTCACGCTCCGTGCCGGATGCGCCTTCGTGCTTGTTCTTCTGGAACTCAGAATTACCGCGTCGGCAGTCCTGCCGTCCATTTCGGCCGCCATCCTCCCGCTCGTAGCCGGAGAAGCCAGTCTTTATTACCCCGTGGCGGTCGCAGCCTTCACTGCGGCCATCGCCCTGGTCTGTTACATCCTCGACTGGACGGGGCACGGCAACTACACGAAGGTCAGGCTGAAGTATCACTTTCTGCCTCAGAGACGGCAGCTGCCTGCCCTGCTTTTCCGCTGGGGCCGCGTTCTCGCCATTACCCTCGCCTGCGCGTGGCTCTCCGAATACACAGGCCGCACCTATCTGCTGGCCCCGCCCCTCATCATCGCCTGTATTGAATTCGTCAACCCGGGCGGCCCTTTCCGCAAAAGACCCTTCAGCCTCTATCTCCTGGTCGTTCTGGGCGGCGCGGCGGGAGCCGGAGCGGCGTGGCTCGCCTCCCAGGGCTGGGTTCCCCCCTTTGTGGCGGCAGGTCTGACCGTGTGCTTCGTCTTCCTGCTCTTCCAGATCCTGAACATGCCCTGCCCCCCGGCTGCGGCCCTTTCTGTCCTGCCTTTCATTGTTCCGCCGGCCATTCTCCCGGATTACTGCGTTGATCTCGCGGCTGGCGCGGCCTTCTTTTTCCTTCTCGGCGCGCTGCTCTTCCCTGTTCGCGCTGAAACTGAACCGGGCAGGAAGGAATCCTGAAAAAGATCCCTCTTCCCACACTGCAGGGCGTACCGTCCGGACATGGCGCTTTCCTGATTTCCGCGTGCCTGCAGATAACAGCCTGGAGCACAACAAAAAGAGCCCCGCTTTTGGAAGCGGGGCTCTTTTTGTCTGTTCAGAAAATCCGGACTAACGGGCGCCGTCCGCGCGGCGGCCTATGCAGAAGTAAGCGAAGCCGTGACGGGCCATGGTATCGGGAGAGTACAGGTTGCGGCCGTCAAAGACGATGGGCGCAGTGAGCATCTCCTTCACGCGGTCGAAATCAGGATTGCGGAACTGATTCCACTCAGTAATCACGAGGAGGGCCTGGGCACCCTTCAGAACCTCGTACTGATCGTTCCCGATGACCACATTATCATTGTCCTTAAAAATACGTCGGGCGTTGTCCGCAGCCACGGGATCGAAGGCTGTCACCTTCATGCCTTCGGCAGTAAGACGCTTAATCACGTCCACGGAAGCGGCCTCACGCATATCATCCGTGTTGGCCTTGAAAGCCAGGCCCCAGAGAGCCAGCGTCTTGCCCTTCACGCCGCCCTGGGGGGCGAAGTAATTCTCGATGATCTCGGCCATGTGCTGCTTCTGATGTTTATTGACATCTTCGACAGCCTGCAGCAGGGGGGCCTTCAGGCCTGCGTCAAGAGCCGTGCGGATGAGAGCCTTGACGTCCTTGGGGAAACAGGAGCCGCCGTAGCCCACGCCGGGATAGATGAACTGGTAGCCGATGCGGCTGTCCGAGCCGATGCCCGTGCGCACGTCGCGCACGTCGGCGCCCACTTTCTCGCAGATGTTGGCGATCTCGTTGATGAAGGAAATCTTGGTGGCGAGCATGCAGTTGGCCGCGTACTTGGTCATTTCCGCGGAGTGCACGCCCATGACGATGAGTTTGCTGCGCGTGCGGGCAAAGGGAGCGTAGAGCTCGCGCATGACGTCAGCGGCCTTCTCGGAAGAAGTGCCCACAACCACGCGGTCCGGTTTCATGAAGTCCTGAATGGCCGCGCCTTCCTTGAGGAATTCGGGGTTGGAGACGACCTCGAAATTCAGCTTCAGCCCCCTCACGTCCAGATTCTTCTGAATGATGGCGGTCACGCGGTCGGCCGTGCCCACGGGCACGGTGGATTTGTCCACAACGATGAGGTCGTTCTTCATGAACTTTCCGATCTCGTCGGCCACCTGTTCGACATAGTGCAGATCGGCGGAACCATCCTCATCAGGCGGAGTGCCGACGCAGATGAAAGCTACTTCCGCGCCCTCGAGGCCCTTCGAGAGATCCGTGGTAAAGAGAAGACGGCCATCGGCGTGGCTGCGCTGTACCATGGGGGCCAGACCGGGCTCGTAAATGTGCACGTGTCCTGCGTTCAGCCTGTCAACAACGTCCTGCTTCACATCAACGCAGGTTACCGTGTTGCCCATTTCAGCAAAACAGGCAGCGCTGACAAGCCCGACGTAGCCGGTACCGATAATGCACAGTTTCATGACTAACTCCCGAATATTTTCTGGCGGCCCCACTGAGTCCGCCTTGTCGTTGCCGGAATGAAAGTGTACCATTAAATGATTTTTTCAAAATGTGCAATGTTCCAAAAGGTTGGCACGGATGATCGCCGGCACGGGTATTGATATCGCTTCCATAAGCCGCATGGAGAAAGGACTCTCCCGCTTCGGCGCGCGCTTTTCAAGGCGCCTTCTCTCTCCAGGCGAAGAAACTCTCTTCCCCGCAGGCACAAAGCGCGCCGCGGCATTCCTGGCCGGCCGCTGGGCTGCCAAGGAAGCCGCGGTCAAGGCCCTCGGCACGGGTTTCGCCGGAGGCGTCGCGCCTTCGGATGTCTCCGTGCTTTCCCTTCCTTCCGGGCAGCCCTTCATCCGTTTCGCGGGCAGAGCCAGGGAACGCGCCGAGGAACTTGGCGTCACGTCCGTCCATGTGAGCATCACCCATGACGCGGGTTTCGCGGCGGCCATCGTTCTCCTTGAAACCGGCCTCCGGTAACAAAGACACATCGCGGGCACAGAACTATGCAGAAGCAGCACTTCATTTCCACTCCTTTTCTTTCCTCCCTTCCCCTCATGCCCCTCCCCGCGGAAATGCGCGTCTGGGATCAGCAGTCCGTGGCGCTCGGCATTCCCGATCCGGTGCTCATGGAAAACGCGGCCCGTGCGGCACTCAGCGTCCTTCTGAAAGAACTCGGATCCGTGGCGGGACGTGACACCGCTCTCTTCATGGGCCCGGGCAATAACGGCGGCGACGCCGCATGCCTCGCGAGACACCTCATGGATTATGGCGCGAAGCCCGTGGTCTTTCACACGAAAGCCCTCAGCGCCGCACAGGGCAGCACGGCGGTCCACGTGAAGGCGGCCCAGGCCTGCGGCGTTCCCTTCCGTCACGTGTCGGACTTTGAAAGCGGGAAATTCACCGTCCTCGTGGACGGGCTCCTCGGCACTGGCTTTCACGGCGCGCTCTCGGAGTCCATGCTCGATCTTGTGTGCGCCATCAATGACGAGCCGGGCGCCTTCACGCTCGCGCTGGACATTCCCTCCGGGCTCGACGCCGTCACTGGCAGACCCTGCCCGGAAGCCGTGCGTGCCGATGACACGGCCACGTTCGCCGCTCCGAAGCCGGGTCTCGTTCTTCCCGAAGCCGGTCCCTGGGTCGGCAGGCTCACCGTATGCGAAATCGGAACCCCTCTCTGCGTAAAAAAATCCAGCCCATGCTCTTTCCGCTGCCTCGGGATGGAGCAAGCGGACGCACTCCCCGGCCCAGAGAAAAACGCCCATAAGAATACGTACGGCCACGTCGTGGTCACAGGCGGAGCTGGAGGCCTCTCCGGCGCGGCCCAGACAGCCGCCCTCGCCGCCCTGCGCGCGGGCGCCG